>Ga0209489_100197_pt1 | contig 97421 bp, 51 predicted proteins | sample SiratrowhiteBW_FD_187527 | JGI IMG/M metagenome (GOLD analysis project Ga0209489, IMG submission 187527) | Root nodule microbial communities of legume samples collected from California, USA - Siratro white BW (SPAdes) (version 2) | ecosystem: Host-associated > Plants > Roots > Nodule | place... | reverse complement strand
TATTTTATATATATATATATATATATATATATATATATATATATATATATATATATACATCAAATTTTCTAATACTCATTTGATGAAATTATTGTCTTATATATTGTTGTCTCTGTGTTTTTGTGTTAGCTTTTATCCAACCAAAGTTGCATCCAAAGCTATCACATCCACAATTAAGCAACAATGTAATGAGTCGTGGGTTTCATGGGTGGCTATCCCTCCAAATGATCAAGACCATTTCTTTCAACGTTTTAAGGTAAGTTATTTTTTTTACTTTGGGATGTCTATTTTAGTATTTAGAGTATTTACAATTTTCACATTTTTTTATCTCTTTCTTTACAATTTTATCCCGAATTGAGATGGATAAATAGAAAGAAAACTAACCTAAATGATAGTTTCAATCAACATTCCATTGCTCCTCTATATCCACGTCCTATACTTGCAATTTATAAAGATGGCATACTCCCAATGTATTTGCAAAAGTATGAACTTAGATAAGTAGTGGAATGAAAGTATATCATTTTGCAATGGTAAATAGATAATGAAAAGGAAATGGCTCATACAAACATGCCCTTCAAAAAATACTTTTGTGGATTGTTTGTAAGTTGCAACTGAAGTAGGATTTTGTTAGTTGTATATGAACATTAAGATATTTTTGGTTTGCAAACCAAAAAAATATTGGATACTTACTCTATAAATTTTTATTAGGTTACTCTACAATTAAAATTTTTAGTGCTTTATTTTTCATCTTAAACCATCAAATTTCATACTTAAGTTTTATTTTCGAAGGAACTCTAATTATTTGCAACCTTTTCATATTATTTTTGTGAAAGAATTTTGATGTTCCTATACTAAAATGTGATCAAAGTTCAATATAAGAAGTTTAACATGTACCCAACTCTGGCTGCTAACTTGAGTTTTTTGAAACTAATGTATCTTTCCTACTGAACACAAGTTTTACATTATTAAAGTAAAATAGAAGTTTTATATTATTTTGCTGCAGCTACTTAACATGTTTATTTCATTTGTATTCATTATTTGTTTCTATGTATACTTTATAGAGAAAGGTTACATGGTTGTCTGAGGATGAGGAAAGAGTAAAAAGGAATTTTCATTCACGGGCTTCTCATACACTTTTAGAAATGTTTAAAGTTGCTAGACAACAAGGTAAGAAGCCCGAATGACTTGGGAATAATATATGGAACAACCTTCTTGAAAAATGGAACATGCCACAGTATTGATCTAAATATGCTATAGCTAAGAAGAATCGTCTATCAGATAAAGGTGGCAGTTTGCACACTGGGGGCTCCATCAGCGTGCACGAACACGCCATCTGTTTGGTATGGATTCTTTAAAATGTATTGTTATTGAATTATGAGGCAATATTTATTTAGTAATTCTTTACTTTGTAATGTTTTTGTTTGCAGTCACAAGAGCTTTGTAGGTCAGTCCACATGAATGAAGTCTTCCAACAAATGCATATAAGAAAAAGTACGAGAGAATTCGTTGATGATAGATCCAGAAAGACACATGTGAGTTACTTTTATTACCTCACAATAAAATTTGTTTGTATTTATATCAAAAATTGTTTTCTCTTTGCAGGAAGAGTTTGAAAGGAGATATTCTCAAGCAATGTCTGAGTCTACTTCTACAACGGGTGCCTCACAATGTAGTCCCTTAGACCCTATTGAGGAAGAAGGATTAAGGAATAGATGTTAGTATGAGGCTGCTGGTGGAAAATACAAGGGAAGAATATGTGGAATTGGAAATGTTTCTCATAATGAAAGTGTTGAGAGCTTCATGAGCCATACACAACCAAGCTCTAGCAAACAAGTTGATTCTGTAGATATGAATCAGTTGAGACAACAATTAAACACTAGTGATGACCAAATATGTCAGATGAGCTCGCAGTTATAGTCTATCCAAGAATTTATTGGTGTAGTCCTCTAGTACCTACCCCCTCCAGCTGCAGCAGCTGCCCAACATATTTTTCACCAACCTAATCGTCAGCCACAAAATCAGCAGCAATAGAACGAAGAACAAGGCCATCAGCAGCCACAACATGATGAAGAACCACAAAGAGATGAATGTAATTCGCATAATCATTATAGTAGTTATTAATTTGTACGAATAGTATTAACATTTATCTTATATGTGTGTTAGGATATTGTTATTTTGTGATTGTGTTGTAATTAATGAGGTACACGACTCAGGTTATTGGACTCCTGTTTGTTTTATGAAATATAATACTTTTCATCTTCTATTAATTCACAGATTGATTCCAGCTTACATATGATGGGAATGATCAATGATATCTTTAGGTGTTATCACGAATAAACAAATGAAATTGGGTTTTCGTACTGAAAAACAAATTACATACGAATTTGATCCGTATGTAAGTATTACCTATGACAATTTTACATATGGATTTTTGTTCGTATGTAATTCGTATGTAATTTCAAATTACATATGAGTTTTTAATGTTACATATGAATTCTGACCATAGGTAATAATGAAATTTCTTGTAGTGTCGTCTCAGTACAAGGTCTCAGCCTCTATCTATCCATTTATTTTATTTTATTGTCTTTTATTTTCAAAACCGAATGAAATTAGTGTTTTTGTCCTTATTTCTCTTTTACTCAGATAATCTGAACTTCAAAAGTTCAGATCATTTGGTAAAATTTAAGTAAGGAGGGGTAGCTGTCAACATCCAATTTCGTCCAGACAAATAAAATTATTTCAAAATACAAAACAATATAAAGTTAAAATAAGAAAATGTGTGTTATTTAGTTTTATCATACTTTGTCATTTAAATAAAATAAAGAGTTTTGGTTTCATTTTATTTTATGAATAAAGTTTTAAAATAAAATTCGTAAAAAAAGGAAAAAAGAAATAAACAAAATCAGTCCATTAAACATTTGTTAAAAAATAAATAAATAAAATTGTCATTAAAGTGTTGCCATGTCACATTGTCTCTCTCTTTCTGCCTACCTTTTCTGATGCCTATTAATGACATGAAAATTAATTGAAAATAAATTAAAAAATTATTGAAAGGTTAGAAATTTGAATAGTTGATCTGACTATTATTCTGATTAATTACAAATGATTCTACTTAATAGTGATTAAATGTTGATGATTTTTAATTAACTGTTGATTGTCTAATATTTTGTGCATTTTCTTTTTGAACTGTTATGCTCATTTTATTTGTTCATTCCTTTATTTTTTTTAGGTTGCTCTTAATAAAATAATAAAAAAAGCAAAAAAAAAAATGTGTGTTGAGTTTTGTTTTAAAATAGCTATAGAAATAATAAAAAAGAAAAGAATAAAAATTTGAAGAAAGTCCAACCCATTAAGAAATAAATTGTCTTTGAATAAAGCTCAAATTAATAAAGGGTTCATTTTGAAAAAAATAAAATAAATTAGTTTGTTGAGGTCCGGTCCATTAAAAATGTGTTAAGAGAGGAAAATAAAATTGATATTTTGCACCCCTTCTTATTAAAGTGTTGTCACATCACACTTTCTCTCTCCACTGAATAATCTGACTGTCTCTTCAGGCACTCATTTCTAATGCACGAAAATTAATTTAAAAATTCTAAAAAAAAGTTAATTAATGAAAATTTGAACAGATTGGCTGGGGGAATCTGATAATTATTGGTGATTATTCTATTTAATTGCAAATAATGATATTAATTGGATATTATTCTGCTTAATTGCAAATAATGGTAATAATGAGTGGTTATTCTGCTTAATTGCAAATAACTTTGATTGAGTCTGATTTATTTTCAGCATCAAACTAAAATTGGTAGGCAGATTCATTGAATTGATCTACCAGTGCAATTGAGGGGTCTGAAGAATTTTATAAAAGAAAAAAACACCACAATAAGGAGACATGATTTACTCTAAGCAGTATTTTACAACCATTTAAAAAAAATCAGAGGAAACACACATTTTACACACGTTTTTATGAGAGAGCATTAAAATTACACACGGAAAAATTACTGAAGATCGGTAGGCTTGAATTAGAAGAAAGAGGTGAATTTTGTTAAAGTTGGTCTTCAACTGGTATATCTTGATCGCTCAGTCTCGTGTGGTTGTTCTATTTGTTCTTATTCTGTTTGTCCTTGTTTTATTTGTTTTGACCTATTGAAATTTCAATATCATGAATATTAGTATTTTGTTTTGCTATTAGATAAATTTGCACTATATACTTTTTTTTGGTTATACCGGAGATGTTGCTCTAAAAACTTCTCGTATTTGTTTTTGTTATACCGGAGATGTTGCTCTAAGCATATCTCATATACCGGAGATGCTACTATAAGCACGTCCCCTGTTATTTAATTTTTCCTAGAGGTTGTTGTTTCACACAGTCTCATAGGATCCAAAAACCAAAAACCTAAATCTCAGTAGATCATGAAAGTAAAAACATCAGAGCACTCAAAATAAACCCTAAACCATTCTTTTATTATTATTATTACTTTTTTTCTTACCAAATCAATAAATAATATTTTATTTCAAGTAAATTTGTGAAGACAAAAATATATAAAACATTTCCAAATTTTTAATAAAAAATAATAAATGTTTCCCAAAAATAAATAAAATATATCATTTTCGAAAAAATTTATAAAATATTTCCCAAAAGTTAATAAAATATAAAAATTTTGAAATTAAAAATATATAAAAAAGTTTCCAAAATAAAAAGAATAAATAAATAAGCTTTTAAAAATAGAAAACATAAACTTTCAAAAATTAAAATATTAGATTCAAAAATAGTTTTAAAAATAATTGAAAAATAAAACAGTTTCAAAAATAGTAAAAATATTTACTTTTTAGAAAAAGTAAAAATATGAAACAGTTTCAATCTAAAATTTTAACAATAAAAAAATATAAAACATTCTTTTAAAAACAAGACTAAATAAAATTTTCAAAAAAATAAATATCAATAATCATAAAATTTTCAAAAATATAAATATCAACAATCATAACAAACCAGTTTCAAAATTAGAACTAAGTGAACCCTGATTTTCTATCACGGATAGAGATATGTAGGACCAAGGTCAATCCTTGTCGGGCCAAAAAATAAAAAAAAAATTATATGTTTATTTGTCTTATTTTTGCTTATTATTTTTATTTTCATAATTTTTATTTATTTGTATTATGTTTATTAGCATTTTTTTCTTGTTTATTTTTTTGTTTTGTTTGTTTTGTTATTTTATTTATCTTTATTCATATTATTATTGTTATTATTTGGGAAAATGACATTGTGTAAAACCACATTTATTTTTACTCATTTGATTGAAGGTACCGTCTTAGGACGGGCGTTGTGGGATGTTGATACCTTCTCCACACATAACCGACTCCCGAATCTTAAATCTGGTTCGTAGACATTTTTATTTTTGGTTTTTCTATGATTTTTCATAATAAACTATGGTGGCGACTCCAAATCTCTATTTAAAATTTTAAAAATTAAATTTTGATCGCCCCGTCGTGATCCCGGTTGCGACACTAATTTATCTCTTCCCTATATTCCAACGGATTGAGATCATCTCTTTATATACTCTTCCACTTCTCTCCTCTTTCTTCACTTATCTCCTTTCTTCCTTTGTCAATATAATATTATTTCAACTTGTTTCTAATTTCAAATTTCTTTCATTTCATATTTCATCATTCTATATTGTACATTTATGCGCATGTCTTTATTTGGAGACTTTGAACAGTGTAGATTGATAGAGGAAGAGTTTGTGTTCACTTTGGCTCCTTTTGAGTGCATCAATATTAGGTAAAAATAATACGAGATTGATGAATTGATCCCATTTTTTTATTATTTTTCATTATTATTTAATTAATCTTAAAATAATTTGTGCAGATTTAAGAAAGAGAATTTAGAAGTTACAAATTATATTTAAAGATATGCCAAAGGACAAGATCGAAAGATAATATCATAATAATATAATTATAGGTGAAGACAATAATAAAGTAGTCAACAAAGATAATAATTTTGATTCTCAAACTCATGATAGTAATTCTAATTCACAAACTCAGGATAACGAGAATGAAATTGCAAGACAAAATGATTCTAATATTAAAAATATATACGATCCAAGTCAATGGGAGGATATTGATACAAAATTAAGAGACTCGTTAGTAGAAAAAGGCCCTATTAGGATAATTGATATAAATTTTCCAAAAGATAAATACTCAAGACACTTTTATGTATCATATTATATCCAAAAATTGTCTAATGAAGAGAAACATGAAAGAAGATGGCTCATTTATTCTACAGATTTAGATTGAGTATTATGTTTTTGTTGTAAATTGTTTAATGTTATTAGTTGTACTAGTAAACTAAGTAACGAAGGTAATATAGATTGGAGAAATCTTAGTGCTAAGTTAAAGAGCCATGAAATAAGTGATGAACACATTGTCACAAGCATATTGGGAAAGTCGTGTTGAAAGTTTGAAAGTGGTAAGATTTCAAGCTCAACAAATAAGAGATGCTTTATTTGAACTAGTTGAAACTAATGATGATCCTAAAATAAAAAGTGAAGTTGAGTGTTTAGCAACTTATGAACTTGAAAATTTTGAATTATTGTTAGGCATGACTATTTGGTATGATATATTATTTGCAGTTAACTCGGTTAGTAAAAATTTACAATCAAAAGATATGTGTATTAATATGGTCATTGAACAATTAAAAGGTCTTCTTTCATTTTTTGAAACATATAGAGAAAATAGATTTGAAAATGCATTTTTTTTCCAAAAAAATTGTTTCGTGAAAAAAGAACCAGTCATAAATAAAAAACAATTTGATGAAAATATTGAGAATGAAGATATTAAATCACCTCAAGAGTTATTTAGAATTGATTATTTTTTATATATTGTAGATAAAGCAATTACCACACTCCAAAATAGATTTGAACAATTTAAAATATATGAAGATATTTTTTGTTTTTTATTTAGTATTAAAAATTTAAAGTTATTGGATTGTGTACTTTTGAAAGAAAAATGCTTAAACCTTGAAAAGTATTTGAAACATGATAATTTATTGGATCTTAATGGCTTAGATTTATTTTCAGAATTAAATATCTTAAAAGGAGATTATAGGATTGAAAAATGATAAACCAATTGACATTCTTAATTATATAAAAAGAATAAATTCTTTTCCAAATGCATATATATAACATATAAAATAATGTTAACAATTCCAGTATCAATTGCTTTTGAAAGGAGTTTTTCAAAACTTAAACTAATAAAATCTTATTTAAGACCAACAATGTCTCAACAAAGATTAAATGAATTAGCTTTATTGTCTATTAGAAAAGATTTTTTAAATGAAATTAATTATGATAATTTAATAGATAATTTTACATCACAAAAAAGTCGAAAAATAAATTTTAGATAAAAATATCATAATTTTAATTATTTTATTAATTTAAAAAATGTCTCATTTTTTTATTCACTTAAGTTTTTTAAAATCTTGAGCCTTCACTGATAACCACCTAACAAGAACATGATGACGGGTAAAATGAGGATTAACTTTGTCAGAAAGGCAATCATCAATAGTACGATATTGTCGTAACGAACAAGTTTCGTCCAAGAATCATGAAAGATTCAAACCATCAACAATAGTTGTAACTTGTCAGAGAAGAAAACTATTGTCGTCTAATTTGAAGTTAATCGATCTTGTGAATATATATAGAGTAACGGATGAAAGATCAGAAAAATTTTCATTTTCACGATGAACAACCGCAGAGGACAAAATAAAAATAGACATAACTATAAGAAAATATCGGAATACCATGATAAGCGAGACATGAGAGAAGATAGAAAGAAAACAAAAATATTATTACTAAAATCAGAATTATTAATGTTTCACTATTGTACAAGACTCAGATGCATAAGGGGTATGTATAATGTACACAAGACATGCACATGTAGCTATACAAAAGTCCATAACCTATTCCTTAACACAAAGTGTACACAAGACATGCACATGTAGCTATACAAAAGTCCATAACCTATTCCTTAACACAAAGTATTCGTGTTCCTAAATTTAATTTTAGATAAAGCCCTTATAAGATTTTAAACTTATTATAAATTCAAAATACAATTTATACATTTAGAACTATTTATTTATTATAAGTTTAAATTTTAATATTTAATAAAGATGAAATGTTTATTTACTATGAATTATAAACATATAACAAATGTTTATCATATACAATCATGCTAAAGTGATATTTAAAGTAAATTTCAATATTATTATTAATATTATTAAAACATTATTATTAACTAAATGAATTCTTGATTTTAAAAATTCTATAAGAATATGATAGTGTTTTAACCATTGATAATTCTGGTTCACGAGTTAAGGATATATTTTGGAATGAATAAAAAAATATTAAAATGGTTTAAATTAGTATTCATTATAATATAACACTAGCTAAAACACTAGTTCAAAAGCTGTTATATTGATTAAAAGATATTGTTTTTATCAATTGATGCTTCTTTCGGTTTCAGTTTTCAAGATAGTTCTACTCTTGATAGTGCTTGCTTAATATTGTTTTTAATCTATTGTGGTACAATTCTTTATGCTTTTATTTTGTGATGAGAATCAAGAGATGAAGTTTAACCAAACTCAAGTATCTGCACAAATAAATAATTCAAAGGATGCTTTGCAAATTCCAAGTGGACCAATCACCAGGTCAAGGGCCAAAAAACTGAAAGAGGCATTGATTGGGCTGATTCAAGATATTTTGACTGTGCGAACAAAGTCTAAGATTGAATTGAAACCTAATCACGTTCTTAATTTGATATAATGAAGGAATTAAATGAAGGAGATTTGGGCTAAAAGCAAATAATTTAAAGAGAATGGCCCATAGAAAATGCATCACCAGATTTATTTAAGTGTAAATGGGCTATTTTGGGCTTAGGTTAAAATCTGAAGAGTCACCCATTATTTTGATGAATCAGTAAACAGAACTCAATCAAGTCACAGCACAATGCAGCAAACCAAACAGATTTATCAGAATTCAAATGCTTTAGACAGACTTGATTCAAATGCAACTACGGAAGCGATCTAATTAACTACACTAAAACAAAAAGAAGTTAACAACACAGAATGAACTGGTCATATTCAGTCCAGTTAACAGCTTCAATTATTAAGAACCAATCAAAAACATAAAATTCTTTTTATAAAAGAAACAATTATTAAAAGATGATTAAGTCCTAAACCAATAGAGTCCAATTATTGATTCTGAAAACAGTTTGTCGCACACAGTGAACCAATCAATCGAATCAGTGATTAAGATAGAGAAAGAAGACTCAAGAACACAAAGATTTTTATCCTGGTTCACCCAACAAAATGGGCTACGTCCAGTCCCTTACCCCACAGTAAGGATTTAACTAAAAATGATCAAACTGAATATATAGAATCCACTGTATAACCCAGAAATGCCTCACTGCTCCCCGCAGCAAACCACTGCTGAACCTACAGCGGACCAAGAAACCACACAGAACCCACTATGTTTCAAGAACACCCTTGTTGAAACCTACAACAAGTCAATTATACAGAATCCACTATATAACCAAGAAACGCCTCACACTGCTCCCTGCAGCAGGCAAACCACCAGTACAAACTCACTGTACAATGAATTACACTCCAGTAATTCAAGAACACAATACCAATTTTAATACAATTGAAAGATTTACACAAAAATCAACTAACAAAAGCAACTCTATACAACAGATCAGAAATGTAAGAAGAAACAGGTATAGAGTGCTTAGGCTGAGGTCAGATCAATGACGTAGAAATGTGTAGTCAGTTTCCAAGCTCCAGCAGAATGCAGAAATTCAGTTCTTGATGAATTCTTTGAAAACTTCAAATTGATCTTGATCTCAAAAAGTGTGGCAACGTTTTCTCTTGCTTGAAAAATCTCAACTCAATCAGAGTAGTATGTTCGAAAAATTCTTTCTTCTTCCCTTTTTGAAAACGCACCAGCTATATAAACAGCTGTAGTGACAACTGTCAAACTTTAGTCGTTGATTTGACACTCAGTCGACTAAATTTTAAAAGACAGTTAAAACAGTTTATCAAAATTTGAAATCTGATTTTAATGATTTTTTAAAACCTTGCTAAAGCCAATTTTCACAGTGGAGCTTATCAATGATCAACACATTTATCATCACAGTTTTTAACCTCAATCTAGACACACCAATACCACCTAAAGCCTAGACCCAAAAACTTCAATCTTCATGCGAACTTCATGCATCTTCACTTGAAAGCACTCGGTCTTGACTTGGTCAACATGACTGGTTTCTTCAAATTAACTCAACAGCTTTAGTAGTAATTGGTTTGGCTTCATCAAATCAATATAGCATCTTCTGGTGCTAACACATAAATTTCGGTATTCCCCACACATTGCAAAGTATAATAAATCAAAGCATTAAAAAAAATAGAATATAGCATTAGTTGTTGGCTGGCCTTGTCATAATTTCGGTCAAACTCTACCTCCTTTGCATTTTTCATCCATTCAACAAATTAACACACTAATTTATGTGTATGTACACAATTTAAACATTATTTTAACATTCAACAAATACACACCAAAGGATTAGTTCAGCAAACACATTCAGCAAACATTCAACAAATACAACAAATACAGCAGATTACAATAACTACAATAAAATTACTTACCTTAACATAGCCCAAGCGAAAGCAAGCTCCCGTCGCCGCCCTCACAAACCCTAAATCCCCAAATCTACGTCCAACTCAAAAAATTATTCAGACACACCTCAAATAAACCCTAAACCGAATATCCAACCAAACTAACAGAACGCAGTTGGAAAGGGAACGCAGTTGACACAATTTCGCTGGCGTCCACACCAGAACTCAGTTTCGCAGGCGCCCACGAACTCGGTTGGAAAGGGAACGCAGTCTCACAATAAGATGCTTTGTTGTGTTGCTTTCGAAGCTTTAGAGCTCCTTGCACATTTTCTGCTTCAGAGCTTTTGGAGCTTCAGAGTTATTTGGTAAAGTGTTCCTGCCCAATATATTTGATAAAGTGTATGGCTCAGAGATTGAAGATTTAAAATGTTTCACTTTTATAAATCCCGCACAATTAAAACATGATTAATAAAGTTTTTATATTACAATAAATAAAAAAATAAAATTAATGTATTATATAAAGTTTTTTATTATAATAAAACAAAACAATGAAACTATTAATAATATATAAAAATGATTACTACAATATTTTTCAGCACAATTTTCTAAATATATACTCAAATGTCAAATTTGTTATTTAATTCATATGTTACACTGAAAATTTTCTCCATATATTTATTAAAGTCAACTATTTATGAATTATATTATTATATTATATTATTAGTTAGTATTGACAGTAAATATAGCAACAACAAACAAAATAAATAAGTCTAAATTATTAAAAATTATAATTTATTTCTTTCTTATTATAACATATTATTAATATATTTATTTAATATTTATGTAGTGTTTTATAAATAAAATAAAAAAATGTTAAAAATATTAGAAAAAGAATTATTCAAATTTTACTAATTGAAAAAAAAATGTTATTAGTTTGAGGAAGTTTTTTATAAGGAAATTTGTTTCTTTTCAATTATTTGTTTGCCATGTTAATTTATTTATGAAAAAATAATATGTTCAAGAAATGTTGTTTATGGAAGAATTTTTTTAACTATCTTTTGTATAAAAATTATTTTTAAGGGACAAAACAAGATTCTAACTTGTCGTAAAATAAAAATTTAAAATAGTATTATTTGATAAATTTTTAAGGTATTTTAGTTTAAGGTTAATTTTTAGTTTAAAAATTAGTTAAAAACTTTTACTAAAACTTTAGAATAAAAACACTAATATGATAGATTTTCCATCAAAAAATTTTAAGATATTTTAAGGTAAATTTTTAGTTTAAAAATTAGTTAAAAACTTTATTTAACTTTATTCATTATATCTGATAAATAACTTTATATTATAATAAAATTATAATACAATATATAAACATGATTACTGTAGATATTTTGGTCTTCTTATTTTTTGAAATTTTAAACTGAATTTTTTTAAATGTTTAGTTAACTAGAGTATTTGCCAATATATATTATTACTTATTATTATATTAATTATAATAATAATAATATACAAAATAATTAAGTATAATTCGTTACAGATGATAATTATAATAATAATATGTAAATTCAGTTAAGTTATAAATAGAGATATAAATTAGATATAAACCGACTATTATAATATATAAATGAGTAACTTAAACCTTAAACATAACTATCGTATGTAACATGTCAAATAAAAATAACTATTATATGAATTTTTATAAACCATATGTTGAACATAAAACATATTTTCAATCCAATACTACATGATTTTTATTTTATATGAACATGATTTATTTCTATTTCTTATATTATGTTTTATTTTGTTATTAAAAAATTTGACTATTATAATCAATTCAAACAATAACATTTGTACTAATAAATATAAATTATTATCATCAATTTCTTTGGTGTTATATTCTTATTTTATCCTATTATTAATATTAAAACATTATATTTATTTTTGTATATTTTATAAATATAAATAAAGTTATAAGTACAAATTAAAATCAAATATTATAATATGTATATCAATAATTCTTAAATTAACTAAACTATGTTATGTAAATATCAAAAAAATTACTTTAAATTGCTTCTATTAGTAATTAGGTATTATGACTTATTTTATAAAACATCTTATATGTCATATAATTAACTATGTCATATAATAATCAATATTTTACCGTAATCAAACATATTTACATAATCACATGTAATACACATAATATATAACATACATATAACCAATGAAGGACAACAATCATTTATCATTGTTGCATTCTTTTCATTGTTCTCATAATACTAAAGCAACTACTTTGAATTTTTTATAAATTATTCATAGTCTAACAAAATTTCATACATTTAAATAAAATTACATAATTTTCTATCTACAAATCTAATTCACTTTAAAATAAAATAAAAAATTATATGAAATTGTTCACCTACTTCAGTGAGTGTATATGTAGAAACCATTTTATTTACAATGAATGCAATTAATTTCTGAACTTTAAATATGGATTGTCAGTGTAACATCACCCAATTAAAATTAAAAAATATAATTGTTTTTTTGCTCATATGCTGTTCACTCCTTTCTAACCCTATTTAAAATGAAGAGTGTGTTATGCTACTCATTCAAATGAACTCTTATGTTGCTCTACACACATTTTAAGTGAAGAGTATCATATGTTTCTATGCACATTCACTCATCATTCATTGGGTTTTATTTCAAATTTAATTAAATTAAAACTAAATTAAATTAATTAAGGCACTTTTTAACCATCTCTTCATCTTCTTCTTCTTAACAAATTCTAAAACTCAATCACATTCCTAGAGTCATTAAAGCATTACTAAAATATTTTCTTTTATTTCTCTTATTTATTTGTCTTTTGAAAAAAATATTATAACATACATTTGGAAGAGTATACATATTCATACAATCATAAGTAACTAATACACGTACTACATTGTATTTTAACAAATTACAAATTATGTATCATTAAATATGTTATATCTTATATTCACTCATATTTTATGCTTCAACTGTCATTTATTTATATCATATTATTCAACTATCATTCATTTATATTTTATGATTAAAATATCACTGAATTAAATTTCAAAAGTTATAATCAAATATTTTTTTAATTTATTTCATCAAATTATTAATAAATAATCATAATAACTTTTCATCACTTATTTATTTGTTACATTACTTTCATCTTATTGTAATTCTTTTAATATTTTCGTATTTTTCTTTTGTATTAATCATACTATAATTACCTTTGAACTTATTATTTTATTATCAAACTTACACTTATATTATTATTTTTTTACAATATTCCATTATTTTTACATTTTACTAATTTAATAATAATACTCTTATTTTAACTATATTTTTTTCTAAATTCAATTTAATTTAACTACATAAAAACAAGACAATTGAAAAAAAAAACTTTTTAAGGTTATATTGGTTAGGCCGACGCAACATTTAGCATGGGCCGACCCGTCGCATTCTAATTTAATTTTTTAAATTGCGTCGGTCAGGCCCACACAACTTTTTAAAAAAAATGTGATGATTATTGCGTGGGTCAAGCTGACGCTTTAGTTTTGATTCCAACAGTCCCGTTTCGATCGATGCTTTTTGTGTGGGTCATTCAGCCCACGCAAAATATTAGACGCTATTCTTGTAGTGGTTTTTACATGTGCCAAGTATAGTAGTCATATATTTTAATTTAAAATTTTCATTTGTAATATATTAATCTCTAACTAACTGTTAAAATACTAATAAATTTATCGAAATATAAGATATCTGTTTGGACTTTTACTTTCTAGTATTAATACAATGATAAGGTTTGCAAATGTTAATAAAATGTAGGTAATTATTTTTACATAACACAACCCTCCTTTATTAATTATTAATTAGTATCAAATCTTTATTCTAACTCTCAAAATTAATTATTAAAAAAAATTAAATAACATTAAGAATTAAACAAATTTTAAATATAAAAATATTTGATTTTTGACCCAAAATTATACAATAATATCGTATAAATTTGCTCTATTAGAAAATAATTTAAATTTTTTAAAACATACAAGCAATTCAAATGTAATGAAGCAAAAGTTTAGTAAAATGTATCATTGACATTGTTGCAACCGGGATAGTGACGGAGACGGCGATTCAAAACAATTAATAAGTTTTCAATACAGAGAATCCGTCACCATAGTTTTACGGAAAACTATGGAAAAGCCAAAAAAATAGCATAAGGCAAGTTTACGAAAACCAGATCTAGGTCCGAGAGTCGGTTACGTGTGGCGAAGGTATTAGCACCCCCACAACGCTCGTCCTAAGACAGTACCTTTAATTAAATAAGTAAACTGAGTGTAATTTTTCAAAATGGTTTTTTCCAAAAGAAGACAAAATGCAAATAAAAACAAAAAAACATATATTTTATTTTAGGGGACCCGACAAGGGTTTGACCTTGTTCTTACGTATTTCCATCAGAGATGGAAAATCAGGGTTAAGTAGTTCTTTGTTTGAAAATGTTTGTTTGAGATGTTTGATATTTTTTATTTTGAAAAGTTTACATTTTTTATATTTTGTGAAAATTTGATATTTTTATATTTTAGTAAATTTTGAAGAGAAAATTTTGTGTTAGAAATTGCTTGACGCATATGGTCCTTTGATTATCCAAACGAAATAACGAAAGTTTTTCGAATTAAATTCCGCATAACGTGTGCAGTTATTTGGATATTTAATCGAATTTTTATTTTAAAAGACGAAAAAAATATTTTTAAACTTTTAAACTTTAATACATTATATTTTTTTGTTTGAATAAAATTAACATTTAAAGCGGTAAAAAAATATGAAAGAAAATTATATACAAAAGATTATAACATGCATATGTGTATGTATCAAAATAGGAGGTGTAAAAAAATGATAATGGGCTGAATGAGAGAAAGCCCATCTCTAGATCCGAATCTCATGTCAGGAGTGTCAAATCAATAAAAATGGAGGTGCAGATAAAAACCCAATTCGGTTAAGGCCCACACATCACAAACCCTGATCTCAAAACCTAAATTATGTTTACCAAGGAGCCATCAATGGAGGTGCACAGGAGCAGTGCGGCTCGCCCTGCAATGGCGGTCTTGGGTGGTGATCGGCAACGCAACACGACCTCTCCAGCGACGACGAGTTGGTGGCGTGGTAGGAGGTGTGACCATGTACATGCATGGCGGTGGGTGGATTGGTGAAGCTTGACGTGAGAGGAAGAAGGTTCTGGCTTTGGCTGGCTCAAGGGGTGGAGCTCGACGATGTCGTGGCGGTGACAGGGATGGTACAGCACCGGCGTTGTGTCTCGACAGATCGCGAACCTTGTCGAAAATGATAGAGATCTCGACAGCGGTAGTCTGGTGGCTGGCATGATACCTGTTGTTGGATTTGCTTGGCGGCGAATGGCCACGGAGGGGCGCCATGGTGGTGGAGAAGGCGGAGGTGCGAATGGTTGTGGCTGTCGGCTTGGTCAACAAGGGCCATGGTGGAGGTGCTCGCGGCAGTTTCATGGTAGTGTGAGTGGGAAAGATGTTTGGTGTTGGACGATGACGCGTGGTGGCAACGAAGCTGGCTGTTGTTGGTTGAGTGCCTTGATGGGTGAAACAGTAGCGACTGTAGTCCCATGGTGGCGGATCATGGATAGCTGTTGTGATCTTTTTTTTTTTTGGTAGCGAAAGCAATGCGACGAGAGAGGAAGAGATGGTGTTTGCCGCCCTAGTTCCAGCACCGACAACGGGACCTACAGAAGTGGCTTGGTTGGGAGGCGTTTTGACAAAGCTTTGGGGGGCTTGGTTGCTCAGTGTTCTCGCTGGAGGTGGACAATGGCATGTTAACTTCTCAGTGTGAGAGAGTTGTGAGAGTGAGAGTGGGGTGAGAGTTTACGTGAGTGTGGGTAGAAGGAACACTACAACCTTTTGCTATGAGTGGAGCGATGCAGTGTGAGTGAGGGTAGAGGAACATTGCAGCCTTTCGCTGCAGAGTGGGTTCTGTGAGCATGCATGAATGCAGCCTATTCTTGTAGAGTGAAGGTGAGATGTATGGTGAATCCCTCAGGGGATGATAGTGATGAGCAGTGTGGAGGGGTTTGGACAGCGGCTGTTGTGGTGACGACAATGAGGGTTTAGGGCTTGAGAAGGTACGAGCGAGTAGTGAGCTAGCTTGGGGTTGATATATTTGCATGCGAAGTGGGGTTGTTATGTTCCACGGAGATACCAGACAAGGGGGGCCAGCATGAGGCAGGTGGTGAGGTACTTAGAGATGGAGGTGGTATCGTCAACGCCGGTGGTATACAACAGAAAAGAAGACGGTGGCATGGGTGAAGGCCATGTAAAGGTGTGAGTGAGTTGTACCGCGAGTGTGTGAAGGATGATTGTGAGGGGAGAGAGTATGTGCTTGATCTTCCTAGCTTGGACATAGTATAGGTCTTGGGTTTTGGCTGGAGTGTTGGTTTGAGAATGAAGAAGTTGTGAGGTATGAGAGGTGGAGAATGTTGAATGTGGGTGATATGATGGGTAAGCTGTGGGAGATGGTTAGAGGGAGTAGTGATGTTGGGTTTGGTCAAGGTTACTTTGATAGGTGAAAGTGGTTGTTGGAAGTTGTTTTCCAATGAGAAGGGAATAGGGGTTGAGGTTGTTGTCATGAAAAGGCTTGTGAATGGCAAAGGAAGGGATGTTGGGTATGGTGGTGGACTAGGGTCACAGTGAGCTAGCTTGTATATGAGAGGTGTTGTTAGGAACGTTTAAGGTAGTGGGGGGGACAAAAGTGATCGTGCCAAGGTGAGTAAGGGGGAGCAGTATTGGTTCGGTAAAGAATGGATTGAGACTATGAGACTATGTTTATACAGTGCAGTACAAGGTTGGCGCGTACGCGGAACAACTTTATCTTGGATCATTAGGAACATTGTAGCTTTTGCAAAAGGAAAAAGTTTTTTTCCAACCTTATGTGGCTTACACCCTCTTGCCACCTGCAGATGTGGCAACTTATCCAACGTGGCTGAGGGTATATTTGGTAATTAGTTGACAGAGTGAAGATACGTGGGTCAAGGGTATTTATGTATTTTCAAAACGATGAGAATGTTTGAAAGGGTTTGTGTGTTTCGCAGGTTTAGGGTGAGGGAGGTGCAGAGTGGTGTGAGCAAAAAAGGTTTGAGCGAAAAGGTGTGGGGGAAGAGCATTGAGAACGGTGAACGAGGGCGATGGTGGGATAATTAGACGATGACAGCAATGGTAAAGGGATAGGGTTTCGAGTACAACGATTTTAGGGAAGGAGAGCGTGCAAAGGTGAGTGGTTGAGCAAACATAGCGAAGAGAAGGAGTTTGACAGCTTGATTGGTTTGTTTTTATGTTTATTTACATATTTGATTTCTTGGTTTTTCATTGCTTTGGTGGTATTGTTATGGTATTGGGGTTTAGTGTTGGTGAAAAGGAATGATTTTTTATTATCACTGGGATTGAATAAATAGTTTGTTCATATTTGTCTCCTAATGTGGTATCCTGTAACTTCCAAGGATTTTTACGATTTTTTATAATTAGTTAAATAGTGTATTGATATTTGTCTTATGTTGTGGTATCCTATAACTTTCAAGGATTTCTGATTCCGTATAAGTTTGTTTTTTTATTCAGATTCACAATCTCTTCATACATTATATCTACGATGATAGGTTATCCTTTAGATCTATTATATGTTTGCCTGGAATGGGTACCCTCCTCTACCATCGAATGCACGTGAGTCACTAGAAGAAACAACTTTTGTCTAGCTGCAAGGGTGCATGGTTTTCAGTTTTTCACAAGGACACAGACAGACATGTCATTGAATTGCATCGCATGAATTGGATTATGAATTCATGAATTGGATTATGAATGTGGTAAAAGGTTTATAGGTTGGCTAGCTCCCTTTACCATATTTTTGTTGTAGCTGTTACATATATGCCCTATTTTGTTCAAAAACTTTTGGTGGAAAAACTGTCACTCCAAATGTGAGATTATATAATTTTTGTTTAGTTCAGGAAAGAGTGATCAATTTCTGAATTGGAACACTAGATTCCAAATTATTCTTGGTGTAGCATGGGGATTGCAATACCTCCACGAGGATGCATTTAAGAATTGTTCACCGAGACATCAAAGCAAGCAAAATTCTTCTTGATGAGAAGTTTCAACCTAGGATTGGAGACTTTGGGCTAGCTAGGTTCTTCCCCGAAGACCAAACTTATCTTAGCACTCAGTTCGCAGGAACATTGTAAGTCCTCTATATTTGAAGCTACCACATTGTCAACCTAAATTCTTGGAACACAAAGTACAATGCATTAGGTAACTTCACCTAATATTAACCTTAAGATAAAAACTAGCGTAGTATGAATTGGTGACACTTTATTGCATTGATCATTACTTTTTGGATAAAAATCTCTTCTAGTACCTATATAGCCAACATCGTGATCATAACTCTATAGCAATGTACTCATCCTAATTAACTAATTAAGGTATCATTTAGAGTAAAGCTATCATTCTTGACTTTTGTATTAAACATCCAAAACTCTCTCAGGTTTTTATGAAACATCATTCTTGAATTTCTTGCCATTTTTTGGTTAGAGGCTATACAGTATGCCATTGGATGAGAGTTGTCCAAAAAGGCAGACATTTATAGTTTTGGAGTTCTTGTGCTTGAAATCATCATTTGCAGAGAAAACACAAACCTTATTTTACCATAAAAATGCAGTACTTCCCTGAAAATGTAAGCTCTCAACTTATTATAAGTACCATGTTACTCCTCAAGAGGCTTGTTGAAATTAATTTTAATTACTTACAGGCATGGAAACTTTATGAGAATTCAATGTTGATGGGAATAGTTGATCCAAAGCTAAGGGAACATGGCATGGAAGAAAAGGATGTTATGCAAGCGTTTCAGGTTGCCTTATCGTGCCTTCAGCCACATGCAGATTTGAGACCTGCAATGGCATTTAGAGTAATATATACAAATGGTTGAAGTTAGAACCCCGATTTTGAATAAAAAGTAAGGCTGTCAAATCGCCTTGGACCATATCTTTCAGGAAGAGACATAAGACAAGCCAACCAAAGAGGGCAATGTAGCTGAGTTATGAAGATTTGTTTTTGGAAATATATATTGTAGTTTTCATACAACTGAATATTATATATTTGATAAAGCTAAATGAACTTATGTTTGAGACACCTAATAATTGTAATTTTGAGTTGCTGTAGGAATTTTGTTTATAATGATTGAGTTATTTCTTTGGATGAAATGAAAAATTGAGACTGAATTTGTGAATATGATTTGTTGTTAATATATAACTATTTAAATTTGATATGATTTGCATGACAAAGGATCGCATTTACAACATATTTGATTTTTTATAGTCACTTCATTCCTTGAACTAATTTTAGAAATGGAACAGATTTGGTTCATTGGTGATGTGTACTCTATTGAATGTCATAAAGTCTTGAGCAGTTAATCACTTAAATACATATGGTTAAACAGATAAATTTGTAATGAGATTTTTGACCGCAGAACATTTGTGATTTGGTTTCTGCTCATGTAAGGCAAAGTTGTGGTGAAGAGCATGGTAAAAAACATGCAATGATATTACCTACGTAGGCCATGGAGGGAGAGACACATTTGGTTTAATTTTGGTGTGTTCTTTGTTCGTTATATTAAGAGGTCGTAAAGTCTTGAGCAGTTAATCACTTAAATACATATGATTAAACAGATAAATTTGTAGTTAGGTTTTTGACCCCGAACATGTGTGAGTTGGTTCCTGCTCATGCAAGGCAAAGTTATGGTGAAGACCATGGGAAAGAACATGCAATGATATTACCTACGAAGGCCATGGAGGGGACACACATTTGGTTCAAATTTGGTGTGTTCTTTGTTCGTTGCATTAAGTGGTCATGAAGTCTTGAGAAGTTAATCACTTAAATACACATGGTTAAACAAATAAATTGTAGTGAGGTTTTTCACCCAGAACATGTATGATTTGGTTCCTACTCAAGTAAGGCAAAGTTATGGTGAAGACCATGGTAAATAACTTTCAACGATATTACCTACGTAGGCCATGGAGGGAGAGACACATTTAGTTCAATTTTTGTGTGTTTTTTGTTTGTTGTATTAAGTGGTCATGAAGTCCAGAGTATTTAATCACTTAAATACACATGGTTAAACAGATAAATTTGTAGTGAGGTTTTTCACCCACAACATGTGTGATTTGGTTCCTGCTCAAGCAAGGCAAAGTTGTGGTGAAGACCATGGTAAATAACTTTCAATGATATTACCTACGTAGGCCATGGAGGGAGAGACACATTTGGTTCAATTTTGGTGTGTTCTTTGTTCGCTGTATTACGTGGTCAGAAAGTCCTGTGCAATTAATCACTTAAATACATATGATTGAATAAATAAATTTGTAGTGAGGTTTTTGACCCAGAATATGTGTGATTTGGTTCCAGCTCAAGCAAGGCAAAGTTGTGGCGAAGAGCATGGTAAATAGCATGCAATGTTATTACCTACGTAGGCCATGGAGAGAGAGACACATTTGGTTTAATTTTGGTGTGTTCTTTGTTCGCTGTATTAAGTGGTCATAAATTCCTGAACAGTTAATCACTTAAATACACATGGTTAAACAGATAAATTTGTAGTGAGGTTTTTCACCCATAACATGTGTGATTTGGTTCCTGCTCAAGCAAAAGAAAGTTGTGGTGAAGAGCATGTTAAATAACATGCAATGATATTACCTACATAGGCCATGGAGGGAGAGACACATTTGGTTCAATTTTGGTATGTTCTTTGTTCGCTGTATTAAGTTGTCATAAATTCCTGAACAGTTAATCACTTAAATACATATGGTTAAACAGATAAATTTGTAGTGAGGTTTTTCACCCAGAACATATGTGATTTGGTTCCTGCTCAAGCAAAAGAAAGTTGTAGTGAAGAGCATGTTAAATAGCATGCAATGATATTACCTACATAGGCTATGGAGGGAGAGACACATTTACTTCAATTTTGGTGTGTTCTTTGTTTGTTGTATTAAGTGGTCAGAAAGTCCTGAGGAGTTTATCACTTAAATACACATGGTTAAACAGATAAATTTGTAATGAGGTTTTTCATCCAGAACAAATGTGATTTATTAACAAAAAATCATCACCATCTTCATTCACACACAAAGTGTATCTCGTACATTTTTGGGTGAGCACAAACAACTTTTCAACCACATTCACCAAGTCACACATGTCATACCTTCAAATGTTCACCTTTAACTTATGTGTTTAACAATGTCTTCTTAACTAATTAGTTTTAAGACCGTTTCTAAGCATCAGTTGAAGTTATCATAAAACACCAAAATGCAATAAATTTGATCCTTTCTCACCCAAATCATGTCACATATCAACAATAATATATTAACACCAAAACACATTCCCAAATTCTGCCTCAATTTCACATTTCATCTAACAAATTAAGTCATATATTATAAAAAAATTGTATAATAACTCAAAATTACAATTTTCAGGTCTATTAAACATACAATATTCAACTCTATAAAATATATAATATTCAGGTCTATCAACACTACAATATGTATTTCCAAATATAAGAAATCTTCAAAATTCAGCTACGAAGTCCTCCGTTACTTGGTTGTCTTACATTTGTTCCTCAAATATGTTGTCCAAGGTGTTCTAACAACCCTCTACACCTTTTTATTTCTTCAAATAACTACAAAGACAAGAATATTGATTAGATGAGAAAGTTAAAGATAATCAATTATGTTTAAAATCACTTTCATCAATTTGAATAGAAACCAACGTCAGTAAAAACCATGAAAGTAAAAACATAAAGTGTTATTACTCTCACAAGAATAAAGATTTGATAAAGCCAAACAAGACAAAACAAGCAAGACAAAGCAAACAAGCAATTGGAGGAGATTTGGGATTTGGTCTTGTGTGAGTGAGTGAGAGGTTGATTGGCAAAGAACCTATGCATAATTGAGGAGAATTCCACCAGCACAATGGTCTAAGAGTGATTAAAACTAATCAAAGTGAGCTAGCTAAAGTTTGGTGCAAACTGGTTTGAAATACACTGCACTAGACAAAAATAAATCGATTCCAGTTTTTATGAAATCGATTTATTCGTGTCTGGCAGAACTTAAATAACTGATTTATGAAAACAGAATTGGGGGTTTTTCCTTTATAAAAACTACAAGGTTTCTAAAGTGCGAAATAGTCTGAATTACAGAAATAGAGAGTCAATTCTTGAGATCACAGTGAGAAAATACTTTGGGTAATTGAGAAGTTCTTAATCAAATTCAATTGGGGCTTTTTCTTGAAGAATCACTCTTAACCAATTCACTGTGCCATTGGAATTCTTCAAGACTGTGCGAAGGGTTCTTCTGCACGCCAATCAGGGAGTCTTTCTTAACCTTTCTTGATCCCTTTTGTATCAAGCAATACGTTGATTGTTTGTAATTCTGTAAAACACTTGAATGTTCGTACTGTTTTAGGCTATAGGATTTAGCCTTATTTGTTTGCTGAATTGATTGGGGGACTGCAGGGAGCAGTTGATCAATTCAGTGGGTTTCTTGATTCTTACAGGGAGTAGGAATTGTATGATTGATTGTAAATTGAACAATTAATTGATATAGTGGAACTTTCTTTGCTTGAGGGGCAAAGGAGACTGGACGTAGCCCTTGAGAAAGGGTGAACCAGTATAACTGACTGTGTTCTGCTGTTCTTGACCTTACTTTTTCATTTCTAAACTGTTCTTGCGCTGCTCATTGGAATTAATTGGTAATAAAATTGATTCATGATAATCTTGAGCAAACTTGGTTTAAATTGCTATACTGCTCATTGGGTTTGGTCTTTGTGATTTGAATAGGATATAACTTTGCCTTTACAAGGTTCTGTAACATCTCTGAAACTGAAAAGCAATCTGTTTTTGATATTATATTAAAACTTCAAAGTGTAATCTATTTTGTGATTCTTCTGCAGAGATTGTGTCTTTGTTTTTGACTCCAAACCACAACTGATTTGTTCCAATTGAATTCTGAATAATTTGCAGAACTGCTATTATTGTAGTAATTGAATTTCAATATCTGTTCTCAATCTTAGTGGCTGTCCAATCTGATCTTGATAGTAGCAGTGCTAATTCTTCTTAATCTTTGAAATCCAAAATAAGTATTTCAGTACTGATTTGAAAAACTGTCTTTGGTGTGTTGATGTGATACTATTGAAGTGATTGTCAATCTTTGGTATTGATCACCTTTATATTGAGTCTACTGAACTGTTGTGTTTGATATAGTTGCATTGGACTTGACATTCTTAGATAATATTGGTTAGAATCATTTCTGCTGCATAAAACTCAACTGGTGTGTGTGCTGTTTGAAATTTGCTTTCTGCCAGCAAAATAAATCAATTTATTCGTGTCTGAAATCGATTTATTTCACCACTGCACCTTAAATCTTTTATCATTGAGATTCAGAAAAGGTTTTCTATTAACTAAATTGTTTTCAGTATTTTAAATTGACAAAAATCTTTTAAAGTTCAATTCACCCCCCCTCTTGAACTCAGCCAAATATATTTTCATAAAGGTTGTAAATTATGGAACATTAAGAGGTCACAAATTAACATAGATCAAGGATCCTGAGCTTTGTCTGGAGTTTTCACAACTTGATGATCTTAAGAAAACATTTACTCAATAAAATTTATCATGACTTGACAATCTAAAGGAAACATTTACTAAAAAAAGTCAAATGATTGATGTTATTGTTAATATGTTGACTTTTGGTTGAATAACACTTCTAAGAATTGTTTGGGATAAGGAGTTACGAGAAGGCTAGTTTATGTACCCTCAGAGGACCATTTAGGCTCAGTTGGAGACTCTACAAGTGAATGATCATTCCTGGCAACACAAATGCGTTTCTAGATCTCACGATATGAAACGATTAAGCTTTAAGTTGAATTGAAACACAACTGGTTCTGATTGTCACACAACTGAGTCAGACATCATATCAAATAATTGATGCACAATGTAAACAACCCTCAAGAAACTAAAAATAACACAAACTTTTCAAAACCTCAAACAACAATGAAATACTCATGTATATTCATACAAGATAATGAGGGAATATTTATCAATTAATTCGGATTATTTACTTAACCTTTACTTCTTTGAAGGCAAATTTCACTTCTAAAGAAAACCGTAGCTAAAGAAGACTTGCGTTTCAAAGAGACCCACAAATTAACAACTCAACAACTCATCAACAAAGACAACATTGAAAAAGGATAACTACTCATACACAAATAACACACCAGCAGACAACGACAATGACGATTCTTCTCTCATACAAATCGCTCCAAGGCGTACTTGGGCCTTTCCGCATTGAATAACGAAGACAACATTCGTACGCTCTGATTGCAAGACCAAGGCCCACTGATCTCAATTGTAAACTATGATGATATGCGAACGAACGGGCACTGGTTTCTTGATCTGTGATTACAAAGAAGCGGCACTGGTTTCTCGATTGCAAAGAAGCTGTTGCGGCACCTTTCATACAACAGCTTATCGCAACCCTAAATTTCACCTTCTTGCCAGATTGGACCCAACTTATCACGTCATATATTTAATCCACGTCACTGCCATATAGAGTTGTAAGGTGGTTGTAATGCCACGTAAGGTTGTTAACGTATAACCACTCTTTGCAAAATAGCCATATGTTCTTCGAGAGTGAAAATGACCACTTTTTATGATTCCACTTTTAGCAAATAATTTTTAACCAAATTGCTCACTCAATTGTCCTTTGAATCCATTTTTTGGAAAAATCACTTTTAGGTAACAAATTTGTTACTGGGTCCCACCATGGATGATAATATTTGTAAGGCATGATAGGAATAGAAATTTTCACTTGCTAGATAGAGTGTGCTAGGAAAAGAAGGGTGAAAAGTAAAGAATGTGTGTTGCACCCTAACCTTTTAGCATTTCCTTTCTACCTTTTTTCTTTTCTTTCTTTTTTTAAATTAAACTAAAATCTTTCTCTTTCTTTATTATATAAATGACACTGCACTTTTAAATATTTCAAAATTAAAAAGAATACAATGAAGTGAAAAAATAAATAAACTACATATTTTTTCTAAATCATATTTTTTATATTTTCTTTTTTTCTAAAAATAATAAAACTAAAACCAAAAGTTATATATATATATATATATATATATATATATATATATATATATTTTCTAAGATGATAAAGAAGCTAAAAACTTAATTCATATATTTTTTTTCCTTAAAATGGAATAAAAAGATAAAGACAATAATAAAATATTTTTGTATTTTTTTTCTTATAAAAGAAAACAATAAATCTTAACAAACAATAAACTTAAACCAAAAGATGATTTTTTTTTTCAATTTTTCAAGAATTGATCAGAAACATTTATTTTTTCACCCGGACAAAATTGGATGTTGACAGACATTACATGAATAATTCATAAAGTGTAATAACTCAGTTGGAATAAACAATGTATGAAAATTAAAAAATATATGTATAACAATATGTGAGTAAAAAAGAAGTATTCTATTTGCCTTAAACATCAACATGAACGAGTCAATTACAAATACTTATGAAAAATAATAGATTATGTCGTAAAAATATTGGAGAAAATATCCATAGAAAAAAGGAATCTTATCATTTATTCCAAGATATTCTAATTCATAAATATGTTGGATTATGCAGTAAAAGTCATCTTGTTCTTCATTTGTCACACCTTTAACATAGACACCATTGTTTGTGGGTTTTCTACAATCACCCCTATCTTTTTATGAAACTTATAATCATTAACAAAGTTCATGAAACGTAGCACATGAATTAGGTCCCCAAGGTAGTGCCTTTATGTTTGGTTCAATTATCCCATTCCTTTCATCATGAACCTATGTTTTAATGATTGAAATAAATTAGATATATTTTTTGCCAATAATGAAATACAATTGGATATGGTTTCACATTAGACTTAAACAGTTCTTGAATCATTCGGGAAAATACTTATATATAGTTATGTCAGCGTCTTCGTCATTACTGGAATTAACTTGTAAAAACAATCTTGAAAAAAATGTAAACAGTCATCCAACTACAAAAGTTAACATAATTGATTATAAATTGAGCACAATTGAACTTACTCAAGTATTAGTTTTACCTCATTGCAATTGATGAAGATATGAACATGGGCAGAACAAAATTCATCATCACTTACCCTATGATCTTTGCACAAACCACTACGACATCTAGATTTGTTCAAAATTGACAATGTTGAGTGAACTTCCCCATTTCAATGTGTGTGAGGATCATTTCTCAAACTTGTATTTGACAACAAGATTACACTTTTGAAATAATGAAAATAGAAATAGGTTATCTAGTGGTGTAAGTAGAATGCATATATTGATCTTTCTACTCGTGATAAATTACCCACTAATTGCTTTACATCTCCCATCAGCCTATACCAAACACGAAAACTTTAAGTATTGTTAAATGTTTAACATTGAAATTAATAAGAAGGTGATTACCTTTCAAAAGGATACATCCATTGATGATGAACAGGACCACCAAGGATTGCTGCCATAGAAGATGAATGGGTAGCTATTCCATTGAGTCAAAAGAACTGGTGGGAAGATTATTTCCAACTTACATAGTATGATTGATATATTTTCTTCCATTCAAACAAAATCATACATTCTTAATGTATTACAACATAAATCTTTAAAAAAAATTGACCTATTTTAGCAAGGACACTCCACATAAACTCTAACAATAACTGAAAAACAATCAAGAGTAAAGACTCCATGAAAATGTGATAGTCATTATCCTTTATCATGATTTGCACACCTTACAATATTATAGGAATAATCATCTAACATCTCCAACTCAGTAATCCATTTATAAATTGATTTTGCATCTTTGGTTGTTAAAGCGTAGTTTTCCTTTAGATTTGCTAAATTCCCGTTTCATAACCAACTCCAAGTTTCTACGTACCCACAATTCAACGACATTCATTCTTGTCTTTTGATTGTCCTTGGTTTTAGCCTTAACATCCATGCAGTGTTGAACTCATTATCAAAATGTATTTTTTTCTATGTACACCACATCAAGGTTGTGTCTTAAGAAATTGTCTTCCTAATATGGGAGATCCCAAAATATTGATCTTTTTGTCCAATTATGTATTGTCCATAGCCACAAAAGGTTTCAAATGGACCATTAGTTACCTTTGTAAATTCAAAGAGAACTTTTCACAATTGATCCCAGTTCAATGAATAAGGTGGGTCATCTAATTCAGCTTTGTTTCTCATGAATCTCCTCTAACTTCTTCATAAAGGATGATTTGTTAGCAAGAATCATCGATGACAATCAAATCAACAACTTTTACCCACATGCCTAAATGTGAAAGATTTTGTGCCTCCATACAATGAGAAGATGCTAATTTTCCTTTAGTCCCTCATCCAAACAACATGTCATATGCTGGAAAATTATTGATTATCCACATCAAGCAAGCTCACGTCACAAAGTTATCTTTTGTGGAGATATCACAAGTTAAGACATCATCATTCCACAATTTTTTGAGGTCATGAATAAGTGATTGCAAGTAGTGTTACTTGAGTTAGGTATAAGACAAGTTAGAAACATGCACGATTTAGTCATACGCATTTCAGGCGTTAAGTTAAAAGGAGTAAAAATATAGACCCAAAAGAATATGAAGATATTGAAGCTTCGATGTAAGCAGTTAACCCATTATCAAAGTGTTTTCAAGCTTCCATCACATGGGTGTCACAACCATCAAGTTTTTTTTCTTTTCAAAATGACATCTCATTTTCCTTGAAGATTCCACTAACTCACATAGCCTTTGTAATCTTGATATGATTTGCAAATAAAACATTCTTTTGATCAGAACATTTTTGTATCTTCCATTCTAACCCTTCGCAAGAAAATACCTTGGAAAACCACAGAATTTTCATTCAGTTAATTGAATGTCATCCTTGTAATACAACATGAAACCACCTTCAGAACAATCAGTCTTTTGAGCCTTCAAACCAAGATTTGACCCAAGTTTTTTGGCCTCATAGTAGTTCTTGGGTATACAGTTATCTTTTGGAGCTACATCAATTAAAATTTGTATGAAATAATCTAAACACTTTTCGATAGCATGCCAATTGGTTATAGTAGCCATAAGCCTAATGGCTAATGATAATATTGACTCAGTTGCTCCGTCATGAATGAGTTCATTTGCATATGGTAACATATCATAAAAATTTTGGATATCTATATTAAGGGACCCTCTTTCATACTTAATGTGATGATTAACCATCTATCCGAACATTGGAGGTACTTAAAAATTAGATCAACTAACATACTGTTGCTGAAATTGATGAGTATTAGAAGATGATCCAATATTTTGATATTGTGGTTGGGGTTAAGGTTGTTAAGGCTCCTTTGACATGTTACAATATTGTAAAAATAATGGTTGATTAAATATGAATGAAAATTACCTTATCAAATGTATTAGAAGATGAGCTTTCATTGTCATCTAATATTGATGTTTGTTAAGGTGATATGTACCAAATAGTATGTTAAATGTACCATAGCATATATTATGCAATGTCGCTCAAAATCATTTCCATATAACTCGTAGATGGTTATGTCGATCATTCCACATTGTTGACTAGATTTAGTTATATTGTCATCAATATCTATCAGTTCTTCCTTTCATGTCTTCTTTGTTAACCTAATATAAGTCAACAGGTCTATAGGAGTACATTTTCAAAGCCCAAGCTATCTTATAACTCGATAAGTTTGATGAAACTCTATTGTGACAAAACATATAAGAGGAATAACCGCCCAACTGACGTGAGGGATGTCAATAGTGATTAAATGTCTGACGGTATATATACGAAAATGAGTCCTCAAGAACTGAAACAAAATTGTTGTTAAAATGAGTGTCACAAAAGATGTATTTTTGGAGAAAAATGTAATTATAGTTTGATTAATAACCTCCTTTGGTTGTAAGTGGTTAAATGTACTACATAATATGTGAAGTGCATATGTGGATATGTTTGTCCATTGTGTTCGAAGAAAAGACCACCTATAATAAATAATAATTAGTTTATAAAAAAGGTCAAAATGTAATTTAAACTTTAAAGTATATAGTTTAGGGCATAAAAAATAACATTTTCACCAATTGAGAGCCAAGACTTGTAGCAACGTCTTTAGCAGTTAAAGGCTCAATATTAGAAGCATGTAAAGTGATCCCAATCCCATAAATGCAAAAGTAACATGCAACCTCCAACATTTTCTTGGTTGAAGTCAACTCCATGATCTAGAGCACCATACATATATGTTAAACCAACTGAACCCCAACTCTAATTTGACACATAATTAAAGTCTGTCAACAACAGAAGATACATGAGATGAAAACTTCTACCTAATGTATTTACCATCAATAAACTTCTAACTAATGTCAAAATATGTAATTGTGTGTGTTGACCTATTACAAGGTTGGTTGCATTATTAGGCAACTCTTGAAATGCATTGGTCAACTAAGACAATTTTATTTATTTTCTTTTACCACTCTAGGGGCTGATAATGAACCAAGTAGTTGTTTGCACATGGAAACCAAGTCCATCAATGGTGACACCAGTTACTAGTTCTCCATCAATTGGTAGACCAAGTTGCATTGCAATATCCTCTAAAGTGATTGTGAATTTGTGAATTCTCTAAGGGAAAATGAAAAGTATGTTTATGTTCTCCACTTATCAACTAATGATTTTACTAAGTGATGGTTGATATCAATATTTGTTAACTTCAAGAGGTGGCCAAATTTAGCATGATGAATTAAATTTTGTAATTGTGGATCAACCATATCCAAATGCTTTATGACCCAAATTGCACGATGTCAAGGAAAAAGTAGTCTTTCATTGTCTTTCCTAATTGACTTAGTAACATGTTTGTGTTACAGGCATAATAAAGACATATTGGATGGAAGGTGGTCATTAAAAGTCATTGCAACGAGAACCTAATATTAATTTTGGAAAATTTAGAAACTAGGATTAATTCGGCAGGAAATAAACTATGCATAAACCTATTACCACAAATGTAAAGTATTAAGAAAGAGTGTAAAATATATCTTTTGAATTGAAACACAGACATGATATCCTATAAAATAATGGATTAAAAGGTGATAGGCGCACACAAAGTAGCACGACAGTAGGCATAGGAGGTGGGAAGAGCGGGTTTCAGAAAACAATATTTGATTGAAGAAAGGAAGAAATACTTGTAGCTAGGCACACAACTATAGCACATATATATGATAAAGCATTTGTTTCTTCTTTTTTAAATCAAACAAACAAAGTTGCATATTAATTATTCAATTACTACATTCATTCTCATAGGGCATATTGTTGGTGATCAGGGATACAACTTGTCAAGCCACATTCAAGCTCACATGGCCTTCTTGGTTCAGAGGTGGAGTCAAAATTGTTATTCATGTCGAGTATAACACCAATGCATAAGAGTGCTTGGAACAATTCAATGGAGTCACTACAAAATGATTCCCTTATTGAACATAAGAACATGTACATGAAAAGAAGACCACATGGGATAAATAGGGTTACATTGAACTTGTGTCATAGTGGCACGACTTTAGTATTGAATAATACACAAAATTCATCCAATGATGCACAAGTTCACTTGTGCCATTAATTAAAAAAGTTTTACGCCTTCAATAAGTGTAGAAAGAAAAAAAAAACATCACAAGTATCATAGCTTTCAGGTTGGTTGTGCATGTATAGTACAAGAATCACATTCTACACTACAAGAAAAAAGTTATTTAGAGATCAATTTTTAGCTACAGATAAAATAGTTGTTAATTGTGACCAAAATAATCACCAAATTAGACTTTGATTGTTAAATAACTACAAAATAAAAGTAATGATTGGATTTAGTGACCAATTTAGTTAGAGACTAATTTAGAATCTAATGGTATAAGTGGTTAAAATATTGGTAGATACCAATTATCTTGACTTAATTGGTCACTAAATTCAATCATTACTTTTATTTTGTAGAAGCAAGCAAAACCTAATTTGGTGATTATTTTTATCACAATTAGCAACCATTTTATTTGATAGCTAAAAATTGGTCTCTAAATGACGCTTTTCTTGTAGTGCTAAGAATCTCATACATGTGTTATGAAATAAAAACATTTAGTTGAATATGAGTCTCTTTCTCACCATGTCAAACTTGTGTGATCAAACCATATGTTCAAATTAGGATTTACGCATTTACTTTTATATGAATCTCATTGTCATAACATAGTAGTTGTATATCAATTCATATATTCAAATAAAAAGAATTAATGAGAGAGAGAGAGAGAGAGAAAGATTCATATATTCAAATGAAAAGAATTAATTAGAGAGAGAGAAAGAGAGAGTATACAAATGAGACAATCACATAGCTCTCTTGCATTTATTAAAAAAGAGGTATTGCTTTCAATTTTTTAATTGTGCTTTGATATATAAAATATAAGTTGTAGTTTAAATGTAAGTTATGTTGTTTTCATTTTTCTAAATAATACAATGATAGATTATATATGGGTGGAAGTTCTGCTATACATGATGAAGAACCTATTACTTGATATATTGTTCATAATTTTAGCGATGATAACGAAATTCACAACTTAATTTTCAAAGGACAAAATCCTTATTCTAGCGTATCTACCCAACCACCACATTCATCTAATTCCTCTATAGATATCACTCAATGTGATCTTGTTGAACGCATGTATTTTCAAACAAAAGAGGTGGTTGTAATGATCGTTAAGCAACATCATATTGACTAGGGCTACAAATTTGTCATGGTAGAATATAAGTCAAACATATATGTAGCAACACTGCACAAATTATAGTCATGGATGTCAATGAAGAATTAGAGTTGCTTTCAACAAAGTTCAACAATATTGAGAGATTAAAAAATTAAAGGACCTCACACATGCTTGTCAACCATTCTCTCTCAAGATCACAAAAATCTTGATTTGACCGAAATTGCTACAATTGTTTTGAATTCGTTATAAGCAAATCCATGGTTCCTTTCAAAAGTTTAATTACATAAATCAAAATTGGCATGGTTATTCAATGACATGAAAAAAAAAAAACATAAACTATTAAACAAAACTCTTTGGTTATGGAGTCCAGTGATTAGGAGGACTCGTATAATCATCTTCCAAGATGGTTGCAGTTGTACAAGAAAGTCTTCTTAAAACAATTGTATAGTATATTAATTCTCCTTATCTTGTGGAAAATTTACAAGACACACCATGTTACATCTTGGATTGTGTGTTTTGGCTTTTCAAACCATGCATTGAAGGATTAATTATTGCAAGCTAGTTGTTAAGGTTGATGGGACATTTTTAACCAAAAAATATCATTCTACTTGCAATTGCTTTGGATGACAATAGAAACATATTTCCTCTAACATTTGAAATTTTTAAATGTGAGATAAATGATACTTTGATTTGGTTCTTCTAGCTATTGCCCAATACATCACACCTCAACCAAACTTATGCATGATAACAAACAGAGGAACAACTACATTTTCTTCATTACAATCTAAATGTAAATATTTTTAGGTTGAGTTCAAAAAGAGTTGAATTTAAACTTTCAAAAACTTTCGCAAAGCAATGATGGAAAAAATGATTACTTTTAATTGGATCAATTTACTATGATTTCAGTAGTCACACAACAGAAAAATAACCAGTTGAAATATGAAAACAATCAGTCAATATTTTAGTTTATACTACCTAAAAGAAAACCACTTAATTCAATTCAAAAATCAAACAGTTAATTTTCTTGTTAGAAAATCCAGACAAAGAATGTAATCCATTTGATTTTCAAAATAGTGAATTTAATTTTCTCAAACTTGATAGGAAAAATTCAATCAGTAGAACAATCAATTTAATTTTTCAACAAAACAAAATTACAAAAAAAATGATTGAAACACATAGTCAACAAGTTGAATTTATCAAAGTTGAATTTATCAAAGTTATACAACCATCAAGAATGTTAGATTTTAGCAAACAACACTAATATATGTGAATTTAATCACACAGAGTTGAAAAGCATATTACAAAACAATTTAACCAGTGAATAACAATGAATGTAGTACACCAAAAATAATTAGTTGTTTTATAAAATTAATTGATTGATTTATCGTGCAGATACAGAAAAATATAGAAACTACAATTGCGAGTAAAGATTAAAAGGCAGAGACTAAGAACAAAGATTTTATACTGGTTCACTCTTCCTTAAAAATTACATCAAGTTTTCCTTGTCAACAAGAATTCCACTAAAACAAGTCAAATGTACACACAATATATTCAAGACACAATCTTACACCCAGCAAGAATCACCAAGACATTGTGCAACACCTTATTGCACCTCTACAGATGAACACCATATTCAAATGTAGATCAAAACCACAATAAGTTATTGTAAATTGAATATACACTCAATCTACAACCAAACTAGTACAAGCAGACCAAAATGATAAGTTGTAGTGAACTTCCCTAAATGAAAATTGATAGAACATAGTGTAGTGCAGTTTTAAATTAGAGAAAAAGCTCCAAGAATCCATTTCTAGTATTCCTTTTATCAACAAACACTTTAAGCTCTTGAAAAATTTGCATTCTTTTAATCTAACAGTTTGATCTTCTCTTTTGTTTCTGAAAATATTCTCTTATTTCATATGTTCTCACGAGCAATTATTAAAGTCAATTATACTTTAACGGAAACAACCGATTCAAAAGGAGTTTAAATCGAATTATTTTACTAAAAGGAATTTTTAGCTTATTGATTTTGAAAAACAATTCCTTATAAAAATCAGTAAACCATTTTTACTTGAAATCATCAATCAAATTAGTTCGAGCTTAATATTTCAAAACTTTTAGAAACTTTTGGAGCTCATTCTACTTATTTGTGATGCATGCACATGAACCATCAATACACACATTAATACTAATTAAACACATCTTCAAGCCTTCTTTGCACTTGACTTGACTTAATTAACTTCATCAATTACCAAATTGCATCATTGCCAACAATATTCCCCTATTTGATGAAGGCAATCTAGTGAGAGTGTGCATGAACTTAATTAAATAGTGTGATAACATTTGCTCAGATTGATATAAAAAGTAAATTGATTGATAAACTCACTCGAATTAGGCTACACAATAATAATCAATTGATATAAAAATTACACGGTTTATTTTTCTTAACATATCAAAGAACAACAAAATTATATGAAACTTAGCTACCCATAGTTGTTTACTCTCCTTAAATGGTAGGTTTATCACTCAAGGCCTATAAATCAGTTTGATACAAATCCAGAATATTAAAGACCAAACTAGAAAATATTGCAAACAAAACTAGATAATAGAGAACTTAACCAAAGTTTAACAAAATTCAAACAAGATAGATAACAACATCCCACACAAACCAACAACATACACACTACTTCTCTCCCATTGGATTCATCAAATAAGGTGAAACAAGTATGATGCCAAACAAAAATAATGAGAATAATGTTCAAAACACAATTAACTATGATAGATAAAATGATACATATGATCCTAGGTACCTTTGCCATAAGTCATCTCAGCCAATTGGTCTTGGACAGCTTAAATTTGATCGTCAAGGTATTGAAATCTTGCAGCATAAGAATTCATAGTGCTCTCTTTGATCACTTGTCATTGTATCCAACCTTCCAAGGACCATCTACTCAAACCTAGACAGTGGTTCTCCTCTGTCCACAGGAGGAACATATGGAATCAGTGCCATATTTTCTCTAGTAGTTTCACTGATTCCAACAACATCTTCAACTTGTCCAGCAACAACAGCTTGTACTCCACCTTACTCTTCATCGGCCCTACAATAGTCACAATTTGTCTTTTTAAGTCCAATCTTGTGTAGTGTTGCACAAGTTATCTCACACCAAAAACAATAAGTTGTTTTATAAAATCAGTTGATTGATTTATCATGCATATACAAAAAAATGCAAAAATTGTAATGTGAATACAGATCAAAGAGCAAAGAGCAAGAACACAACATTTATACTGGTTCACTCTTCCTCAAAAGCTACATCTAGTTTTTCTTGCCAACAAGCAAAGAATCCCACTAAAACAAGTCAAATGTACACACAATACATTCAAGACACAATCCTGCATCCTGGAAAAATAACCAAGACATTGTACAACACCTTGCTACACCTCTACATATAAACTCCCTATTCAAATGTAAAATGTAGACTAAAACCACAATACAATCAATGTAAAAAATACACCCAATCTGCAACTAAATTAGTACAAGTAGAAGAAAATGATTGGTTGCAATGAACTTCCCTAAATGAAAAATGATAGAACACACTGCAATGCAGCTTTAAATTAGAGAAAAAGCTCCAAGAATCTCTTTCTTGAATTCCTTTGATCAAAAAATACTTTAAGCTCCTGAAAAATTTACTCTCTATACATTTTCTTTTAATCTCACAGTTCGATCTTATCTTTTGTTTATAAAAATCTTCTTTTATTTCATATGTTTTCACGAGCAGTTATAAAAGTTAGTTATACTTTAGTGAAAACAACCAATTAAAATATAGTTTAAATCAACTTATTTTTCTAAAGGATTTTTCAACTTATTGATTTTGAAAAAAATCCCTTATAAAAGTTACTAAACCATTTTTAGTTGAAAGCATTAATCAAATCACTTTCATTTTTAATATTTCAAAACTTTTAGAAACTTTTAAAGCTCATTCTACTGATTTGTGATGCATGCTCATGAACCATTAATAAACACATTAATACTAACTAAACACATCTTCAAGTCTTCCTTGCACTGGACTTTACTTCATCAAATACCAAATTGCACCACTGACAACACTAAAGACGTTAGATGGGGTAGAAAACCTATACTCAGTGTACTGCACATCCAACTTTAAAAAAAAAAAGTTAAAAAATTTAGAATTAGAGAGACAGATAATCAATATGGCTATTAAAATATTTTAACTTACATTACACAGTCCATGACAAAATATTTATGTAATTTCATTAATTACAACCCACTCTACAAGTTAAGTTATCAGCTATGAAGTCAGAATTTTGACAAGGGGTTTCATGGGTAGATCAAATACCATTAAAGAAGTGAACTCATACCCAAGAGGTATAGGCATATGATAATCAATCTAGTTGAATATATAAACTTTGTTTTGAAGGGAGCATGTTCCTTACCCATTTCTACTCTTATTAAAGCAACATCTGAAAGAATAAAATCATGGTTTGTCGAAAAAGGAATCAAGATATAATGCATGTTACAATTAGGACTTCAATACCCTGAATATACCTTATGAAAAATAACAAAGATTAATATCATGTCCAATAGTATAAGTTTGATGTTCAGGAGATTGTGACTCCACAACTTGGTCGACAATCAATGTCATACACAGTTAAATTAAATGATTGATAATGTGATTGTGACGAGTTTCAAGCTCTTCAACTGCTTTGTCCTAACTTTATTGTCATTTGTTTCTCTTACCACTTACAAGTGGTAACATTTTTTGACCCAATACACAATTTGTAGAATATTTACAAGACTTAAAGTTCAATTTCATTTAATCTAAAATGAAGATTATTAATCTACTTATAATTGTCTAACTTTAATTTTGACTCTCAAATGTGTCATAAATAATATGGAAGACCAAAAACTATCTGTATCCATAACAAAATGGATTAATCAAGTCTAGATAACCTAGAAAATTATTCTTATTGCCAAAATGAATGATCAGAAAAATTGTGTATATAGATAATAATAAATATTTTTGGTTATATTTGTTTCTCAAATTTGTTAAATTTATTTTATTACAATGAAAACATATATTTTAGTGTTATTCTTTTAAATTTCCCCAAATTACATTCAATTAATATAAATAATTTGTTTAATTAATTAAATTAACTAAAATTATAACAATAAAATTTACAGCATTATATTAAACTATTTTTTTAAAAAAATAATAAAATTCAAAAACTCTAAAAAAATGCAAAAACATAAAATATTAAATTTAAAACTTTCAAAATAAAAAACATTACGAATATTGAAAACAAAAAGAGTCGTAAGGAATAAAGTCATGAACAAAATCAGACTCTTTAAAAAAATTTCCTACCCACTAAAAATCACGATTTTAATGTGATAATAAGCACAATTTATAAAATAAAAAATTTAAAAATGTGTTTATTGTCATGATTTTACTAAAAAAAAGTAAAAAAAATAAATAAATGTGTTAAAACCGTATTTCATACCATAATTTTAAGCTAGAAAACAACTTTTTAAAACCAAAATCATGTCAATAACTTTTTAATATGCCTTTTCCATACATTCTAAATAGAATTGCACCAGTTTCGTAAATTTTCCTACTATTTGCAACTAATTCTCTTAATGTAATAAATCTAACACTTTCGCAAATTTTCCTTCATATGCAAGTGCCAACTAATTCTGTTTGGTAGAGGTTTTGGCGAGAAAGAGACTAACCATAAATTTATTTTGAATCACCAGAAATGTACAATATTTATATAAAAAAAAATATCGTAACACAAAATGTTAATCTATTTCTTTCAATTAAAAAGATTATCAATTACTAAATCAAATTACATCATTTCGTTTTTCTTCAAAATCTAACTATCAACCTAGTGTATTCAGATGATAAATTTATATATAAAAGAAAAGTTCAAATACTATATGACAACGTTTTATTTGAATGAGAAATTTTAATAAAAAATGAAACTTCAAAAATTCTAAATTATAGATTTTTTATTTTACCTAAAAAATAACAATTAAATTTTTTTACATACGCTCTTAACTAGCCTCAACCATAATTCAACTTCAAACGTTCAATTTGGCCTTGATCGGGGCACCATCTGCTCATGGCCATTATGTTAACTCGAAATCTAACATTAAATTTAAAAGAAAAAAATACATCAAATTTTGTATTAGACTAAGAGTATTTAAAGACTCGTGTATATTGAACAAAATCAATATAATATATACCTTTTGATGTATATTGATCAAAATCAATATAATATATACCTTTTGAAATTGTACTAAAATAATTTTGCATCACTTTTATTGTGCTCAATTTTAAACAATGACTTAAACATATAATAATGTATGTAATTTATGTTAAGTAAACAAAACTCTCTTTAAATTAATGATCATTCAAATTTTGAAGTATCTAAAAATTCCTCCATAACGTATTTGTATTTGATCCTTAATGAAGTATCTAATTTTTATATATATATATATATATATATATATATATATATATATATTTGGATTAGCACAATTACAATTATATATTTATCATGTTTTAAGAATTTATATATATATATATATATATATATATGTATATATATACATATATATTATTTCCAAGATAAATGAAGTGTAGTGCATTGTAGGGTAAAGATAATCCGGTTCATAATAGACAAGAAAACTGTTTCACAGATAGAAGATAACAGAAACACCAAGAGTTCATGACAAACTGGTATCCACTAACCCAACATAACAGATCTAAAACATTAGCAAAACATCTACCCAGGTACCTGTTATACAAAATAAAAATACCAGTCTATATGACAAGCCTGAAAATATAGTATCTTATTTTTCTCAAAGAATTGTGTATTTAACTCTTCTATTACATTTGAAACATAATTGACTGGCATATGTAACAAACTCCAAAGATTCTCTTAAATACAGAAGCATACAGTTTTAGAGGATTCGATCCTGAAGATCCGTCATCAATGTGGAGGCCAATGTGCTGAGCTTCTTTCCAGTCTCTCCTGCAATGTTCTTAAGTGAAGAGAGGTCTTGTTGTGCCTGCAGAACAGAACCCATCCAACGTCAATACAGGAACTAATGCGACTTTCTAACATTTCATTGTTCGAATGGCAAATCACATGAATAGTGAAATCCCAAATCCACTACAAGGCAGGGAATACCTGGAAAGATAATCGATTGATGAGGTCACTTGCACTAAGATCAATGGCATTGTCTCTTGAGTCACCAAAAAGATCAGCACTGGAGATGGCAGACGAACCCTGGAATTAACAACAAACAGCATCAAGTATCAACTTTAAAACAAAAGAAAGAATAGCTTGAATTAAGAATCAAGTTGGCAACAACTCATCCAGAACAGTACATCGAACAAAAATCATTATCCATAAACGAGGAAATTTGGTCAGTAGAAGAGATTACGAACAAATAAAACATAATCAACTGAATGAAGCTTCACAATCCTTCAACATATCTATCAGTGAAATCACACTACAAAAGCCAAGACATAATGGATGAAAGAGGTTAACCCTTGGTATATGAACACATTGCTATCGTTCACATGATTCACAATAACCTACAATTCGAATCAACGAGCTGGCAATGTTGAATTGTTTTGGAGCTTGAATAGAAAGCTGAATCAGAGGGATCAAAGATGATACAGATGAATAGCTTGCAGGACACGAAATGTAAATCTAGCACAAGCAAGTCACGCCTCAAACTGGGATATGACAAGCCCTACAAAAATGTTTCCTCTGAAAATTTCGTAAAAATGAGGGTGCTAGTTCTGACAAGACCTACGAAATTGTTTCCCCGAAATTTAGTAAAATGAAGGGGTATATGCCAACTGTGTACACACTGATCACCTGGAACTTCCTTCATTTGCTTGCAGTCCCTCATATTTTCCGAGTTTTGAGAATGAATTATATATTGAAACTGTTTCCTTGGGTATTTTCCTTTTCAGTTCGAGACAGAATAGGCTAAATTTTGTTATTCATCATGAACAAATAATTTTAACTATTCATCTGGTTCAATTTTCTATTTCAAAAATAGGCCTTCCAAATCTAGACTTAAAAACTCAATTAGTTTTATCAAAACGGGCTCAGACCAGTTGGTTTACCCAGAAACTTGACACATGAATTCGAGAGGCTTGGTTGGATAAAGATGAATCCAGCCGGTAAGAACCAATTTGACCCCGCCAGCTTTAAGAAGTGGACTCGCAATCAAGAATAGTAAAACTAACCCCGTGTCCAGACAAATGAAAAGAAAACAATGACCCAGATTAAAGGCAAATAAGTCTAGAACTACTTGCATCGTTTAAAAAATTATAATTTAATATTTTATATTACAAAATCATTCATATTTAAGGCAACTTTGTTTTAGCTTATTCTGAAGACAACTTGTTTCTTTAATATAAAGGTGTTCAAAAAAAATTGTGATAAATATATATTTTGAATAAAAAATGTATTGGGACTTGTTAATACAGGGGATCAAACATCAGATCTACAAAAAATATATATTCACACCAAATGTTCCAGCCAGTTATTAAGAGAAAGGTCACATACCGAAAACTTAGACAAAGTAGCTTGAGAGTCCAAATCTGCAGCTTTGGTCTGCTCTCCAAAAAATTGGGATGATGAAATGGATTTAGCATTTGAGAACTTCCTTCTTGCCTCATCAGATTCCTGAATCTTAAGAATACATGGGAAAGTAAGATAAGGTGCAGGTTAAACGAATTTCTTAAACAAATAACACAGTTTTACTTTTACAGATGATTGGCCACATGTATTTAAGTCAGACAAGATAAATTAATGCTCACAGGTAACAGGAATTTCAAACATGTATGTAGATATAGTTTTCTGAATAAAAATACAAAAGTCATCAAGATTTGGTAGGAACGATATTAGTTTGCCGAAGATCTTTCTGCCTAAAAGGTAATAATTAGTATTTCCATTTAAACTATTTTAGTTTTAATTAATATTAAAACATTCAATTCTAAATGGCCCCACGTCTGGTTCATGTGATGCAACATAGTTATGACGATATCATTATCAAGTTATAGCACACAACCTCTGAACTATGACCAAAAATAAGTCTTCTGGTTGACATACTTTAAATGCTAATATGTTTGTGATTATTAACATAGAATGCAATTTAATACACGATTCTATGTGTATGCTAACTTTTCCTTTTTAGAAAAGGCTTGCAAGGTAGCACTTCTCCCATTGTTGACCATGCTAGCATTTCAATGGATGTTTATGTTGTAAAAAACATTGAAGTGAATGGAAACTAGATATTCATATGTGTGCCAACTACATTCATAAGCAATTATATTTCAGGGCCAAAAGATGCAGGCTTATGGCTTACTTGCACTTTGGAGGAGCTTGGCCCAGATTTCTTTGGAAAACCACCATCCATTCCAAAGTCTGCAAAAAAGCTTGATGACTTTGGTGGAGACACGTGACTCATCACATGTGAACCTCCAGTGTTCAACTCAGATGATTGGACATTTTCTACATACTCAAACCGAGATGTCAGAGATGGTCCAGCAGGCATATTGTTTGTTGAGGACGGAACAGGAGCAGGGGGTTCCTCAGGCTTCTGCTCATAGAGAGACTCACTTGGCTGCATTTCATAAGGATAGTTTGTCAATAATTAATGTCACCAAATTAAAATAGTGTAGGAGATAACGAAAAACCAACAGGACTTCTACCATACATCTGCAAACAAAAGATAACTATTTGCATACCCTTTTAGTGAGTTTACGAGCACCAAGCCCCCCAGTCTTCCCAGCTTTTTTAGCACCAATAGGTTTCTTGACAGTACTTGAAATTACTGAGTGAGAGGCCCTAGGTGAAGAAGTGCTCTCAGACTTTTCAGCCTTTTCAGGCTTCTCCAGAGTGTTTTCTTTTGGCACTTCATTGGTCCTTACTTCAGGAAGCCCATTAACACCCTGGGAAGACTGAGAAGCAACAGGTGATGAAGGCAAGCCTCCATCTTCAGCCATACTTTTAGCCACTTCCTTTGAAAGAATTTGCCTATACAAGTCTGCAGCTCTGGATGTGTATTTAGCCTCTATTTTGCCACCATCAGTCCAACCATGTTGCTTAAAGAAAACCTGTGCACGATTGTTTCCTCCAAAGCTCATCATTCTTAGTTGCTCAGGACTCCATGAGTCTAAATTAGTAGACCTACATATAGAATAGCATATAGTTAGTTATTTAGCTGTCAATCTTTGTGTTCTCTATATGCAACACCTTCCTACCTGTTGATTGTTGTATAATTTCACAGAATAACCATATACAAAAGAAAGGTGCACAGGCACAGGAAGCGAAATTTATATTTAGTGATAAAACTGGTTAGCATTTCAAATTACTCTTGGAAAGTACAATACATAAGATATATGCAAAGCTCCTTGGAGCTCATTGAATATACAAATATAGCCTCTTTAGATTGAGTAATCATGCCTGCTTAAAACAAATGCCTCCAGCCCAAACTTACCAGACACATGTCCCTAAAAAACCAACTAGTATCTGATAATTCCATGATTTGTTCATTTACTTTCAATTAAGTATCTATACAGTTGCTCCACTTTAAACCCTTATCCACAAAGAGCAGAGTAAAATAATAACTACATAGCATAATTTATCCTATCAAACCACAAACTCATCTCTTGACTGAATAATCTAATGGACAATAACAAAAGCGAATCAGAAACAATAGCAATACTTACCCAGGCTTCATCCTCACAAACACAAAATCTCATGCAAACCATTGGATAATCCTCAGGTTCCACACCATAACCTTTTTCTGGAGGAACCACAATCGGGGTCCCTTTCAACTATGTAAGGACAAAATCTGTCCAAGGATCATTACTAAACTTGAAAAGCAATATTCAGAAAAAAGTTACATGCTTTTAATATAAAATTAAAATTCCCCAAGATAAAGGATATCTCCAAATCATATTACTATAAATCCCATATAATACCCCAAGTTCTCCTGATTTCCATTAAAAGCCCTGCACTCCAAACTATCAACAAACATAAGACCTGTATCTTACGTGATTTGAATCATGTTTGAGGCATGGTTCAAAGCATTTGAGGAGTTCTCATAAAAGAGCTTGCAAGGCGATTGTAGGTGAGAGCCTTACTGCACAGCATATGGCATTCATATCAAGAGTACTGAAAAAGAACTTGACAAATTACAAATCTAAGAATCAATTGGATTGTGGCTCATGAGTAATAGAAAATCTTAGTGGTGAAATGAAAGTGTTCAACAAATATAAAGAATCTTCATGGAATGGAAGTGTTTAAAAGGGAGTGTCTCTAGGCCTCGCCTCGCAAATGTGCAAGTGCAATTATGATGCAAACTGGACAAAATACCAAAAGGCCAAACTAAGACAAGAAGAGCTGCAAGTGAGGAATGATTCAAAGCTTTTTGTGGAGTTTTAACAAAACGTGGAACAGGCTATGGTGATGTAGAATTAATATTTCTTTTCCAAACATACGAAAAGGAAATAAACATGAATGGACCGAGAAGGTTAAGGAAGAAGAAGTAGAAGTTTTGGTTAAAGAAGGACAATGCAGAAAATTATTTAGAATTTGTTTTTTTTTTTTTTCCTTTACCGAGTTAAGAACCCACCTCACCTAATGGAATAAGGCTCCTATTATTCTTGTTGTAAACCTCGTACTAGAGACGAAACACCGGAGTCTGGTTTCATTTATTATTCAAGTTTTTAACCAATTTGGCTTGGGGAAATCTCAAAACGATAACACAGCACAGCAATACAACGCAGTGCTCTAAATTCATCCGCACGAACATTCAGACCCCCACCAAAACACCATACAACATTCCCAATACAGAATCAGCCACACGATCATATATTGCAAACCGATACAAACAGTTTCCGCAGAGAAAACTCAACGAACAGATTCACCATTAAAAAAAATCATCAACACCTTACCTCACGAAGCTGATGTGCACGCCGAGACTTCGATGAACGGCGGAGCAATCGATGCAGAGGAAGATCCCATACGTGACGGAAGCCCAGGTAGGGTTCTTCGCATTGCAATCGAAACACATCTGAAAAAAGAAATTAAAAAATCAAACACAGGAGAACGGGAAAGGCAGATCTGAAACCAGATCTCATAAATCAGAAAGCAGAATCGAAAATTTCAGAGCACATAAAGAGAAATCAGGAAATGAGCGGTGGAATTAAACAGAAAATAAAAATAAAAATGAGAAAAGAGACCTTATTTTCAGACTTGGCCTTGAGTTTCCTGAAGACAGTGTTCTTGTCGGTGAGGGCATCGGACGCCATTGGAAGATGAAAAGAGAAAAACGGAACGAAATTTAGGAGTGGAAATGAATTTTTATTTTGTTTTTAAGCTTTCCGCAAATGAATCTCAGGGGTGCTTGGGGGAACAGAAACACCACCTGAGCGATATAGATTGAGGGAAGAAAATTTGCAGGCAGAACCACAAAGGCTTTTGCGTTTGAGCGTTCGAGCGTATATTTATTTATTTTCCTTGTCTTAAAAAGGACCTTTTACTGGCGAATTATTGAATTGACGGAACTGCCCTCCAGAGAATTCAGGGATGGCGTTGTTGGCCTTTGCGTTTTCCCAAGTGGGTGAATGGTTGCTGTCTCTAACCAAGAGACTTCAAATAACCCTTCTCTCTCAATTCCCCTAAACGTCGTCGTCTCCGCTTCCATTTTTAATTCTTTTCCAGTTTCCAAATCAATTATTTTTAAAGCCATTCAAATAGTTTCCATTTAATAATAATAAAAATAAGTTTATATATAGAATAAAAAGAAATAATAAATATTTAGATTATTTTTTTTAATAAATTATTTAAAATAATGTATTATCAATTTTTTTAATTAATCCAGTTTTTTAATCCGTTGACCTAACTTTTTAGTTTTCTTTTTTAAAATACAGATTAAATTAAATGTTAGCCATACTCTTCATTGTCAGATTGTAAATAAAAGCAGAGTTATGACCAAAGTTTCCGGTTTGTCTGGAGTAAATTAGGGTAATAAATGAGTTTTTTTTTTTTTTTGGTTCTGTAAGCTCCATCTTTCTGCATTTTTTTTCTTCTTGCACCCCACAATTTTAAAATGACCATTTCTTTTGTAAAGATGACTTTCATGTTATATGTTCTAGAAATTTTCTAGAAGAAGCTTTCCACAATTTCCATAACATGATCTCTAATAGAATTTCCATAACATGATTTACGGAAAAAAAAAATTCATAACAAACTTTCCAGAGAATATATGAAATGCATTTTAGAATGAACTTTAGAAATAAAATTTTCAAAACATGAGATATTTTCAAAAATGAATTTTCGAGAACAAACTTTACAGAACATATGAAATAAATGCATTCCGTAATAGAATTTATAAAATAAGTTTTCCATAACATATGTGATACTTTATAGAATGAGCTTCATAAATCAATTTTTTTTTCTTCCTCTCAGAGAATACAGCAACAACGAAGAATGGAGGTGTTGTTTGAAGTGCAACAATAGTAGACGCGAAGCAGTGGCAGTAGAGGCATAATGCAAGGAGGGAGACTAATTTAGCTTTTTCTCTTAACATAGCATGCAGTTAGTAATTATAGGGTGTAGGAAGCAAAAGTAATACTTGTGTATGTGACTGCTTCTTCCTGCACCTCCATATCATCTTCCTGCACCTCCATAGTCTAGGCAAATTTACCATTTAACCCTTTTTAAAATATTTCATATCCCATAATACCCTCCACCACCCTTGACATTCTTTCTTCCTCAACTTTGCCTGCACCCCGTTCCAACACCACTGCACCCCATTCGACAGCGGCTGCACCTTCACTTCCACCTCCACTGTCAGTGCTTGTATCCCAGTTTACTAGTGCAAATCTACAATGAGTGCACCTTGGTTGCTTGGTTGTTGGCTTGGTTCTCCATCATTGTTCTCCATTCACGGTTCGTGAAAACCGTAACCCACAAACTTCAACTTCCATCATTTTGGCACCCATTCAAACAATTGAAAGGAAGGTAAGCATCATTGTAAGTTTAATTTTAGATTGTAGAGGTAGTTGTGGTGGATTGGTGGCGGAGGACCGCGGTGGTAGACTTTTTTTTCACTGTCAAACTGTTCTACGATTTGTAGAAACCGTAGGTAATTCAAATTTTCTCTTCTGCGGTTTGTACAAACCGTAGAATAGTAGAAAATTTTTTCTGTTCTGCGGTTTGTACAAGTCGCAGAAGAAAAAAAAAATTCTACGGTTCTACGGTTTGTACAAACCGCAGAAGAAAAAAAAATTTGCTACTGTTCTACGGTTTGTACAAACCGCAGAACAGAAAAATATGTTCTTACGACTTCTACAAACCGTAGACAAAAAAATGTTCTACGGTTTATAGAAGCCGTAAGCAGTAAAAAAAATGTAAATGCTTCTACAGTTTCTACAAACCGTAATGTCTATTACTTTTACGGTTTCTACAAACTGTAGAGTTCTCTTATACACCTATGCACTTACGGTTTGTACAAACCGTAAGCTCTTACGAATGTTAAAATAACTACAGCTTGTGTAATCCGTAAGAGGCATAAATCTTGATTTTAAACTTACGGCTTACAGAATCCGTAAATATTAAACTTCTACGGTTTCTACAATCCGTGGAAATCAGAAAAAATGAATAACAGATACCTCGACGAAGACGACAGTGGTTGTTTTTCAGCCACAACCACCGACGGCCACCCAAAGTGCCTTCAACCCCCCACTCCAACACCGTAGGAACCTCCCACCACCACTACGACACCTTTCATCGCTGTTCATAAATGTACCGCACCCCTTCCATGGAAAACCTTCTTTTACAGCAGCAAGGATAATTTTGTAATTTACTCATGTCTATTATTGGAATTTTGAAAATTATGGAGGTGCAGGAAGATGATATGGAGGTGCAGGAAGAAGCAGTCTGTGTATGTAAACCATGTTGGTAACAAATTAAGGATAAAACTTCCTGCACCCCACCAATACAGACCTGCACCCCATCCATTTTTTTAAATTCCAAATATGCCCTTGTCTTCAATATTTGAATAGAAGGAGGTACAGAGAGTGGTTTTCGGTGATGGTAAATTTGGAGGTGTTGTCCAGCATTTGCGGTGGTCATTGAACTCCGACGAGACACAATGAGGTGTAAGTCTCAAAGATAACGTAGGTGGTATAGGTAAGTAATGCAGTGGTTTTTTTCTTGAGATTTGCAAAAATGGAGGTTGGGTATTTTCTTGAGTTATGCAGTAAAGGCATAATGCAATGAGGGAGAGTAATTTAGCTTTTTCTCTTAATATATAGCATGCAGTTAATAATTATGGGGTGTAGGAAGCAAAAGTGTATATAACCATGTTGGTAACAAATTGAGCTTAATAATCTCAAGACTGATTCTTCTTGCAACTCTATACTGTCCTTCTGCACCTCTAAAATAAATTTGAATTTACGATTTTATTTTTTAAAAAAAAATTAATTCAATCTTATCCTTTATCCTTTTTACTCAGCACCTTTATCCCTCACACCTCTGACATTCCTGTACCTCCGGCGTTGCTGCACCTCCGGCGTTGCTGCACCTCCTACATTGTTGTTATACCTATTGCACCTCCTACATTGTTGTTATACCGGCTGCACCTTTGTTGCCATACCAATTGAAAGTTTGGAGTAATTTGAAGGACACCTTCGACGCACCACACCACAGCCATCTTCAGCCATACCCATTGAAAATAAGAAAGGTAAGGTTTATTGTAAGTTTAATTTGATGTTGAATTCGTAGATGTAAGATATTGACGACGGAAGACGATGGTGGTAGCTGTTTTTTTTTCTGTCATTTACGTGTTGAAGATTGGATAACCCACAATGCATTTAAATTTTTGAATGAATTGCAGATTATCCAACCCGCAACTTATTTTCTAAATTAAAGTAAGTTGCGGATTAGATAACCCTAACTTATTTTCGAAATTAAAATGAAAATCCACATGGCAAAAACTTCATGCACTCTATTAGATCTCATGCACACCCATCACAGATTGAAAAATACAAAAATATCCTCATATATATGTTTTAGAAAATATTTTCTAAAAAATTTCCAAAATATATTTTTTAAAATATAAGTTTATATTTTAGAAAATACTTTTCAAAAATATATTTTGAAAAGCCTTTTTTAAATACAAATTTTATATTTCAGAAAAATGTTTTTTAATATATTTTCAAAAAATAGTTTTCAAAATATAAAATTCTCATTTAAAAAAGGCTTTTTAAAATATTTCTTAACAATATTTTCCGAAATTTACTTTTGTCTGTAAGGTACTTTTGAAATTTTTTTAAAAATGTTGAGGTGCAAGTCAGAAGTGATCGGGTGCGGAAAGTTTTTGTCAATCCTTCCCCAATCCACATTAGTATAATTGGCCTTAAACTAAATAATAAAAGACCGATTATTCTTGCACCTTCATGATGTTGTCCTGTACTTCCATACTATACTTAAAAAGTATTTTATCCTCAATGTAAAATTATATAATCTTATATTGCTCTTTACTCTCTCTATTTCCATTTTACATTTTCAAAATATATATCGGATGACACCTCATCTGGTATACAATTATAAAAACTTGTATATACCAAATCATATCTGATCCGATATATTAAAATGTTGATCCTGTATATTAAAATTTGGTTTTTACATACCGAATGAGGTGTATATACTGTGTGTCACAATAAAAGATTAAAAGGTGATCATGCAAAATGTGGGATACGTTTTTTAGGGTGTGTTTGGATTAATGGAAAGATAGTAAAAAAAATGAAGGGAAAAATTATGAAAGTTTGTGAATGATGTGATAGATATAATTGATAAAATAATTTTTTAATAGATGAAATAAAAATATATATAATTTATAAAAGAAAATTAAAATTAAAAGTAAATTATTATTATTAAGATCTTTTTTGTATTTTATAAATTTATTTTAATTTTATTATTATTTTATAATTTTAGTATTTTTATTATTGTACTTATTATTTATGATTTTATTATTATTTTTATTTTTAAAATTAATATTTTAAGTATTTTATTTTTATAATTCTCTTATTTTTGTTATTATTTTATAAATTTATTATTAATATTTTTTAATTTTACTAATATTCTATAATTTTATTATATTTATTTATTTAACATAAAAACATATAACAAAATATTAATTTGATTTTTATTTTGTTAATTACTTTAAAATTCTTATTTTATTATAAATTTAATTATTATATATTTTTAATTATTTATTTTTTTTAAAATATAAAAATAAATATTTTATTATATTTTATTTAATTATAATTAAATTAACTTTTTTATTTAATTCAAAAGGTTAATTTTCTCCCAAATCTTCCAAGCGAATAAAGTTTAATCACTAAACTTTTCTCAATTTTTTTAAAATTCTAGCATTATTTTTCGGACTTTCCACGCCTTTGCTTGCTTTATAGTTTCCGTCGCCTCTACCAAACAGGTCATTGCCCTTACTAAGAGCATGTGTCAGGATGTGGTGAAGAAGGTTAGCCTTCAATTTTCCCCTTTCCATTTCCACTATACCTTTTTCTTAAACTATGAACCTTCACCTACCTTCACATCTTCCTCTGCATGCCTTCTAAAGCTCTTCACTTCTCAACTCAACCACCCCACCTAATGGCCATGGATGAGTGCGAATGTGATTAGAAGGTCTACGTGGCTGTTGGGAAGTATCTTAAGAAAGACACCACTTTGATTCAAAGGTGTTTCACCCATTTCAGCAAAGCACATATATGCTTACTTCATGTTTACCAACCTTCTCTTATGATCCCCACACTATATAAATCTTGGTCTTTGAGATTCATGCTTGTACACTTCTTTTGAATTTGGGTTTTTCCCCTTTAAATTTTGCTGTCAGTTTAGCTCCTTTTCTATTTTGGCACTTTGGCAGGCTCAAGGTTGATATTGGATTTTAACCCATTTTACTGTTACGTTATTGGGTTGTTATTATTATTAGCCCCATTCATTGCACTATATATATTTACCAAAGATTGTATCCAAAGTAAAGAAATAATAAAGAAACAAATTATATTTCATTGTTCATCATCGTCTTCATCATGCATGCATCATGAAATTATACAGTAAAATTTCATCTCCAATTTTACATATTCTGCAGCGCCAATAAATCAATATGGTATCAGAGTGGAAATCATAAGGAGGTAATCGTGATCGTGGAGGTAATAACCAATCTAATGTATGGAGAATGCAAGGAAGAGGACGTTCCAAGAATTATGGAAAACAATGTAGTTACTGCCATAAAATGAATCACATCGCAAAAGAATGCTATTCGAAGCATGGGATCCCACCCTTGATGAAGCCACTTTATAAAGGCAATGTGAATCAAATAGAAATGCAATCGAGTTCTTCAAGAAGTTCGGAAGAAGAACGTATGAGTGACATGAACAAGCAAATGAATCAATCACTAACATTTGATCAAGTTCAACAATTATTAAAAATCCTACATAATTCAGAAGGAAGAGATGGACAAATCAACACCATTGGTGAGGCAAAGTCTTTGCAGAATGAAAAACGTAACAAGAAAGGTAATGAGAAGGGAAATTCTTTTTGGATTTTAGATACAAGGGCCACAAATCATGTTACACGTTTAAAAAATATATTCATTACTTTTCGCAAAATTAAACCTCTTAAGATAGGATTGCCAAATAGTGCATATGTTCATACAGATTATGTGCAGATTATGTAGGAACTGTTCAATTAACTAAGAATCTCATTATATATGATGTTTATTATATACCAACATTCACTTTGAATATTGTTTCTGTTCAAAGGCTTATTAATCATTCAAGAATTCAATGCTTATTTTCTTATGATGAAGTCAGATACAGGATATCCTTACATTGAAGATGGTTGGACATGCTAAACTGGTTGATGGGTTATATCACATAGTTGAAGAAATTGATCAATGCTCTGTAAATAACATGACAAGTTTTAAGAACTGTGACATTGATATTTGACATTTCAGACTAGGGCAGCTGTCTAACAAAATTTTGGATCATATATGTCAGAACAATACTAACATTCAATATGATAGAATGAACATATGTGATTTCTATTACTATGCCAAATAACACAAATTGAGTTTCCCAAATAGTGAATCTGTTACTCAAGTTATTTTTGATTGTGTACATATTGATATGTGAAGGGCTTTTAGTATTGCTTCCATACACAGGCATAGGTACTTTCTTACAATAGTAGATGATTACTCCAAACACACTTGGGTATTCCTGATGAAAAATAAGAGTGAAACCAAATATCTATTAAATAGCTTTGTTGCTCATGTACAAACTCAATTTGGTAAGCGTATTAAGGTCATCAGAACTGATAACGGATGCGAATTCAATTATAAAGAGTTTTATGATAACTTAGGCATTGTGCATCAAAATTCATGCATTGAGACACCTCAACAAAATTTAGTAGTGGAAAGAAAACATCAACACATTTTGAATGTGGCTAGATGTATTATGTTTCATTCAAATATACCAAAACAATTTTGGTCATATGCAATATGTCATGCTGTATTCATTATAAACCGGATTCCTTTTGCTGTAATGGATTTTAAAATACCTTATAAGTTGCTTTATAAACGAAAACTTGACATGTCTGTCTTCAAAGTATTTGGTTGTGTGTGTTTTGCTTCCACCATAACTAATAATAGGAATAAATTTGACAGTAGAAGCAGAAAATGTATCTTCTTAGGATTTGAGAATGGAATAAAAGGATATGTGTTTTTAGACGTCAAAACCAGGGAAATTTTCATTTCCAGGGATGTTATTTTTCATGAAGGAACATTCATTCATTTAGAAAACAGGACTGATCAACTTATCTCTAAAGAAAATCATTTATGCTTGCCTTTCGAAAATGCTAGCAATTATATTAGTGAAACAGTGCAGCCAAAAGAAGATGTTATACAGCCAGAAGATGGTACTTGTCAAAATGGTGATATGAGAATATCTGCTAGACTACGAAAGGCCCCAGAATACTTGAAAGATTACCACCATCGAATCTCAAACTCCATCAAAATTGATTCCAACAAAACACAAGTTAAGTATCCAATTAGCTCAGCTCTTTCCTATGATCATTTGGATAAAAATCAGCTATGTTTAATAACATATATTTAATCACACGCTGAACCTCGATCGTACAAAGAAGCTGTCCAAAAATCAGAATGGAGAAATGCCATGAAGGCAGAGATTGATGCGCTCAAACTCAATGAAACTTGGCCTTTTGCTGATCTTCCTTCAGTAAAGAAACCCATAGGCTGCAAATGGGTGTACAAACTAAAATTCAATGCAAGAGGAGAGATCGATGATACAAGGCGAGACTTGTAGCAAAGGGTTACACCCAAGTTGAAGGTGTTGATTACCACGATACTTATTCACTGGTGGCCAAAATGACTATGGTACGTCCTCTCATTGCTATTGTAGCAACCAAAGACTGACATCTTGACCAACTGGATGTGAACAATTCATTTTTACATGGTGATTTAAACGAGGAAATTTATATGAATTCACCTCAAGGATTACAAACCGAGAAACCAAACCAGGCTTGTCGTCTCAGAAAATCTCTATACGGCTTGAAGCAAGCCAGTCGACAATGGTACGCGAAACTTACCCAATTTTTACAAAACATTGGTTTTATTCAATCCTCATCTGATCATTCTATGTTTATAAAAAAAACAAACTTATGCTTCTTAGCTTTACTCATTTATGTTGATGACATTATTCTTGCTGGAGATTATGCTTGTCATATGAACGAGGTCAAAAGAGTCTTGGATGAAAAATTCAAAATTAAGGATCTTAGCAAATTGAGTTTCTTCCTTGGTCTGGAGATAACAAGGAAAAAGGAGGGGATACATGTGAATCAGAGAAAATACGCATTGGACATTTTACAGATCATGGAATGCTAGTTGTTAAGTCGTGTCACACTCCCATGAATAAAGATATAAAACTGATTTTTGAACAAATAGGTTCCATTCATGAGGAAGGATCCTTTCGTCGTGTTATTGGAAGGCTTCTTTACTTAACAAATACCAGACCGAATATAAATTTCCCAATACAGTTTCTGAGTCAATTCATGAAATCACCAAATGAACATAATCACAAAGCCATTAATCAGATTCTGAGATACATAAAAGGATCACCCACTCGGGGAATTTTCTTCCCAAGCAAATCTGATATGCATCTGAATGCATTTAGTGACTCAGACTAGGCCTCGTGTAATCTTACAAGACGATCAACTATAGGTTATTGCATATATATTGGTTCAACGTTGGTTTCATGGAAAACCAAGAAACAGATCACGGTTTCCAGATCATCTTCAGAAGCCGAGTATCGCACTTTAGCATCAGCCGTGTGTGAATTACAATGGTTAACTTTTCTCCTTCGTGATCTTCAGGTCAAGCATTATTCTGCAAATTTATATTGTGATAATAAAGTTGTGCGACATATTGCCACGAATCCGGTGTTCCATGAACGTACCAAACATATAGAAATTGATTGTCATGTGGTCAGAGAGAGATTGCAATCTGGTATATTCAATCTTCTTCCCATTAGGAGTTCAGAACAATCTGCAGATATCTTCACCAAACCACTCAAGAAGCCTGTGTTTGATTCTGTGATTAACAAGCTGGGTATGACAGATTTTGGTCATACAACTTGAGGAGGGGCTATTGGATTTTAACCCATTCTACTGTTACGTTATTGGGCTGTTATTTTATTAGGCCCATTCATTGCACTATATATATTTACCAAAGATTGTATCCAAAGTAAAGCAACAATAGAGAAATGAATTATATTTCACTGTTTATCATCGTCTTCATCACACATGCATGCATGAAATTATGTAGTAAAATTTCATTTATGATTTTACGTATTTCGCAGCGCCAATAAGTCAATAGTTGATAATTGAGGTATAGTATATTGGTTATTGAGAAATTTTCATCATATCCCATGATTTGATTCGTGTAAAGTTGAAATCTTGTGCAGTAAAATTGCCAGCGTCCTAAGCTAGTTCTGAAGTCGTGTCTGCTTATAGAATAGAGGTAAGAGAAGAGACCACGAGGCTTATGGAGAAGTACTTGAGTCTTTGTCGTGTAGCTAAGGTATATAGGTTATAATTTTAATGCTGATTCAAATGTATATCGGATTGGAGGTTGATTCGGTATACATATTTTATTTTTATATAATAGACTCAACCCTATCTAGTATACAAAATTTAAAAAAATCAGATACCAGATGCCAATAGATGGATAAGATCTGGTATATAATTTGTATATCAGATGGGGTGCATCACCAATATATAAATTTACATATCGGATCTTGTTCATCCATTGGTCATCCGATTTGTAATTTATTTTAAGATATATACAAGATAGGTTGGAATCCGATATATATATTATATATCAGAATGAACCTCCTTCAATTTTTATCCAGTTTATATTTTATATACTGGAAACCAACGCATCTGGTATACATTTTCAAAAATTTAACATATTGCATGCCTTCATTCGATGATGTAATGGATTGCAAAATAGGATATTTAAAACATGTCACACCTTTTTTCATCATTTTCATAAGAGTAATACTGATATTTTAGATTTTATGGAAGTGCAGGACGAGATCACGGAGGACGAGATCACGGAGGTGTAAGAATCCATCATAATAAAATAGATCCTCCAAGAAGAGAATAACAGGAGCCACACGCCCTTCAAATTTCACAAAGAAAACTTTTAGGGATGCTTCTTCCTCCACCTCCATACTTTTTCGTGCACTTCCATATAAAAAGTAAAAATACATTTTACTCTTTCCATCTTTTTTTATCTTCTAAATTGCATTCCCTTTCAACTTTTTTTATATTTTAAATTACGGATTAAACAATCTAAAATATAAAAAAATATATTTAAATTATACATTTTAAAATAAAAATTATATTTTAAATTATACAATCTAAAATAGAAATTTTTTTATGTATTCTAGATTGTATAGTCTAAAATACAACTTTTTTGTAATCCAAGTTATATAATTCAAAATATAAAAAAATTTTGTAATCCAAATTATATAATTCGAAATATTAAAAAAATTGTATTTTGGATTACATAATTCAAAATACAAGAAATTGTATTTCGAATTACACAATATACAATAAAAAAATGTATTCCGAATTCTACATTCCAAAATATAAAATGTAATATAAATTGTATAGAATACAACTTTCAAAAGAATACTTTTAGTATTTTTAAAAATAATTAATGTTGGAAAAAGCACCCATAATTTTGTGGACAAATTCTTCCTCCACCCCCATACCTTCTTCCTGCACCTCCATAAACAATTTAATTTCCAAAGTATCCCTGCGTAAATGACCAAAAAAACCTTGGTTATTTTGATTAAGAAACAACACAGTGCATTCTTCATCTCCACGTAGGTTGAGCACAGTGAAGCACCATCCCATTTCACTCAAATACGCCTTCCATAGTGTCATTTTTTAAGGTTTAGAGGGTGATTAAACGGTAGGAAAGGTTTTTCGACCTTTGGGCAATGTTGAATCGTGGCAAGGAACGACGACATTGGCGATTTGGGACTTTATGAACCGGATGGGGGACTTTATGAACCGGATGAAACCCATCCGGTTCATAAAGTCCCAAATCGTCAACGTCGCAATTCATCGTCCAATACCACCCAAATTAACTCAAATCTACAATACATCTCACAAAGTGATGGATGAGGAAGATGCTACAGGGACGATTGTGGAGGTGAAATGGAAACACGGATGAGGAAGATGTCCACAGATGAGGTTATGGAGGTGAAAGGGGTAGATGGTAATGCTAACTTTTCCAATTTTAAAATAAAGGTATATGAGTAATTTTTTATTCATTATGAAAGTGCAGGAAGAGGGTATGGAAGTGAAGGAAAAATTCCTGTGTTATGTGATGTCTAATAAATTGGGCCAATATACCGTAAAAGGTCCTTTCAAGTTTTGCTGGGTCAAGTTTTGATAGAAGTTCGCCTAAACCTACGGAATTATTTTAGCTTGTCCTAATCTTTTAACACTTTTTTGTTAAAAAAATAACAAAAAAAAATGTTTCAAACATGTAAGAAAATGATAATTAATTATTTTTACTATTTTTTATAACAATAAAAATAAATTAATTGGTAGTTATTAAAATTTTATAAAATTGGATTAATTAAGTTTCACTTAAAAGTTTGCTATTATTAGATAACTTAAAATCTTTAGAATATTGCATTCGAGAATTACATTCACATATACATGTCTGATTAGTATTTAATAATTTTTTTAAAAAATAATAAAATCTATTTAATTTTAATATTTAATATAATAGAATAAACAATTCCTCATGCGAATAGCAAATGCTTTAAATTATAAAGGAGTCATTTCTATGAAAAAAAAATAGAGAACAGAACATACAAATTACATAACCAACTAGCAAATGTAATAATATTTATTTACTGGTTAAATGATGGAGACTTCACATAACTTTTAAAGAGTCGCTGAATATATATAAAATAAATAAATAAATAAATAAAAACTTATTCAATTCTCTAATTTTTTTTTATCAAATTGAATTTAACATTATGCCTATGGCATGTTGTTTGGCTTTATGACAGAGCTAGAAGGGTTTGGACAAGTAGAACATGGAATAAAAATTTGAAGTTTAAAAATTTCCTATATCAAAAGTGTGCAGTTTAAGAAAGTATATTTTATATTTGGTTATACAATAATATGAAAGAAGAATCAGTATTTGTGCTTAAAAAATATTTTCATTCAAGAAAAAGGTATTCCAATATATAAGAGACTCAAAAAGTGTTATCACTTAGACATTCTCTTCAAAATACTATCACTCTCGATTTACACTTGAGGAAAAAATTGACAATAATAAGTTCCATATTGGATACAAATAAATAAAATGAACAATTATAAATAGAAAAATCTACAAACAATCTCTTACATATTAAGAATTCATTAATGTTAAATCTCTACTAAAAAACCTTACAAAAAATTATGTATGTGCATAACATGTACCTGAAAGTTTATCCATCTTTATATCAAGTTCTTTATTCAAAAATCTTAGGAACTTAGATGTGGGTTTTGATAATTTTAACCATATTAATATATATAAATTAATAACTTGATTTAGATAGAAAATTTGTTTTGAAATCTTATATATTATCACTAGTAGTGTCCTGGATTTATGAAATCTTATTAATAGTCTTAGATTTACCTAATAACTACTACTATCTCAAATACACTTTTGGTCAAAATGATTAATATAACCCCAATGAGATAAATTATAAATTGTGAAAGGAATGTAAAACATATAAAAAATAATAAATGAAAATGAGGAAAGATGATAATGCTCATAATCTATGTGCACTATAAATTTTGATTGAAAAATTAAAAGTACTATCAAATAACAAGTTGTGACGTTATAACAGTAAAACAAATAATCTGAATAGTCATATGTTACTCAAGTGTACAATTTTAATGATCACGTAGACAAATTTTCATGTCACAGGCATAAGCATTAACTTTCATAGACATTTTTTTAATATATTTTTGGGCACTTGCAAACCTTTTAATAATTATAATGAATTCGGAGACTAAAATTACATCGTCAAAAGATGCGTTATCAAGAGTGGCAGGGCTAATAAATTCGTATCTTCATGGATCTGAAAAAAATACAAATTGGTAACAAATTTAATGTTACTATCGAAATTAAATATTTTTTTTTCTTACTTTGTAGTTTCTTCTAGTCATGAATAACCCCTACGGGTTAACTCATCTAGCTATTTTCTTCCATGACAAATAAATGAATTGAGTTCGAATTCAAGAATAATATCAATTGGAGAGTTGTGTAAATTTCTTGTAAGGTGCCTACTAAACTGGGAGCTGCCCAAATCCATGTCCTCACTCTGAATATTTATGCTCCAAAGATATTATCAAGAACCATAAAAAAAGCCTTGTTTTACTAACTCGTAGTATTCTTTCTGTCCATAGAGTTCCCTGAAACATCAAAGAGTACAAAGTCATATATATTTTAAACCACCAACAATATCTGAAGATTGTTACAAAAGAATGATTAACTTCTATTTTCTGGGAAAAAAAGAAGACAAGAAAAATTGAAATTAATTGAAAGAAATGGCTAACAAAAAAGTCAGTTTTCACTACAAAGTGTTTTTTTACTTGTGTGACATTATTTTTGTATAACCATTATGCAGAGGGTGCTTCCATTGAAAATATAAAATTAATTCATTTTATTAGCAGATGTTTATCATATAACCGGTAATTTATATTCACTCTCAAGCAGAACTGGACCAAGCTATCCAAGCCAAATCAAAGTCAAGCTCGGGTTTCTCATCAGTGAAAAACGAAGTAAAGAAATTCAATTTTAAGACCCCATTCCGAAAACTGCCACATGTAAACGTCAATTCAGATTTATTCAATTCTTTCCTTGAAAAACGCCTTGTTAGAACTGCACTTAACAACGGTATATCACAGACAGGGTTCCTTACAGATCCTACACCAAAGCCAGGTCTGTAGTCCCGCATTCCCATCCCTATCCATAAAATGGAGTTTCCCTTAGATATGTGAGGAATAGGGTAGGCGTTAGCAGATCCTTCAGTACAACGGAATACATGTATGTACTTGAAAATTATTAGCGATTGTGCAACATATGGCCCAACGGTACACATCATACAAAATCCTGTCCAGTGGTAATAAGTGGATTCTTCATTCCTATAAAAAGAAGAATTTTCCAAAGATAAAAATTTATCATACGAAGAATCAATGTTTTCATTGATTTCATCCAATACCTAAGATTTCTTGAAACAGATCCACTGTTTTCCGTACAGGGTAAGACCCAATACCATAATGCCATATAGTATAAAGACAATAATATCGTGCGAGTTACACTATAATAAAGACAGATAGTAAATTGTAACTTTACACAGTAAACTTGCACGATTAAATGTTTGATGCACCACGAGTTAAAAGATGGGTATGTGGCTTAGACAAGACGATAGCAGTGGAAGGATAATAAGTGGATGGGATGGGGGATATGGTTGAGTTGAAATAGAAGATTGACTTTTAGACCAACCTTGTTATGACTCAAGCCCAATCTTGCAGAGCATGCGACACACGTAGCAGCCTCGAAGGGAGATGTCCAGCAAGAAATTGACAATGCCAAGCCGTCAGTAATTAACGACAGATTTAGAATAAATCTGCTGATAAATACGTCGATAGTGATATTTTAATGACAGATAAAGTTCCGCCAATAATTTAAATTTTTCTTGTAATGGCCTCTCATCTCATCATCTTTATAATCTTTATATATCCTTGTATGACTCATTATAAGTATTACAATACTACCATTTCAACACGTTTCATAAGTCTGACAATGAGAATCGTAATAAGTATTGCCTTGGTGATTGAATTGTTTACCGCATCACTCAAGTTTTGCGATATATCATGTTTTACTACTGATCATGAATCTTACAATTAGTGGTTCAAAATATAAGTTTTTCAACTCATTCTTTTGTATTCGGATTCAACTACCTCAATCCTCTAAGAAGACTTAAATCTTCTAAGGAGGCTCATTGTTTTGTGTCCTCGAATCTCAAGAATCCTTTCCCTATCAATTTTAACATAAATTAATCCTATCAAATTTTATCACACCTCATGTTTATGTTTATCCTATGATCAATGATGTCATCTTAAATAGTAGATTTTAAGCTTGACTTAACCTTATCAGTCAATTTTGTGAGGTGGAGCCAGACTTAAATCCTACACCTTCTAAGAGATAAGATCAATGATAATGATGTTGAACTTTTATCTGTCATACAAGGCTGTCTCGTGATATATGCACCAACAATCTGCTTCTACTTTGCCCAGCAGCCAAATAGTTCTATGGAGGAGGATTTTATGTGAATTTTGGTGAGCCCTTAAGTCCTTAGAATTTGGATCTTTTTTCAATTTTTATTTAGCATGTTCAAGGGCTTTTGGCCAAACAAAAAGGGTAAATTTTATGTGAAGATGTTGAATTTATCCTCATTTGGTGTCATAGATTGAACAGAGATTCTCAATTTTCAAAAGAAAATTTTGTATAGGTTTACTAATTCCAATAGGAGGAAATATTTACATCGCCTTTTAGTGGTATTAATCATATGGCTTTTTAAGAGTCTTATTGCTAGACCTGCAGTGGGATTGGAAAGATCACACGTCTTTAAGGTTTTGATTTTCTTATTTTGGATTTTCTATGTGGAAGGTTAATTTTTCTCCTTTCTTTATCCTCCATTAATTCTAAAACATTTTCATCATGACAAGCAAAGAAAAAAAAAAATGTCCAATATGAAACTACAATTGTAGCGAATGCAAGATAAGTACTATACGAACCCTGTATCCAAAACAGAAGGAAATATGTAACAACTACAACTACTGTTATTAGTATTATCTTACTCACAGAGAAGGGCAAAAATGTCATGTGAGGGCAAGGAGAGTGGCCTTCAGAGAAAGCAGTGGTCATACTAGGATGCAATCCTAAAATCAAGTAGGGGGATATTTCCATCATACCAAGGAAAGCTGGGTAAATGCTATCCACACCCTAAATTGGACACAGAAAGGAAATTGACTATAGCATTACTATTTTCTAACTTCCGGGTAACAGAGAGGGCAAAAAAATGTCAGTGGAGGACAGGGAGGGAGGCTAAAAGAGAAAGCATTGATTCGTTTGGATCCTTCTTCAGTAATCACATAATCAAGTAATCTGCAAAGGATCTGGGAAGCATTGATTCATTTGTTATTTGTTTATAAATGATGAGTGTCAAGTAGTTGAGGAGTCTACAAACATGTGACAATTGATTATACTGATCTATAGTCAACACCTAGTATATATTAAAAACATGAAGGCAAGTGAGAAAAACAAATAAACTTACGCTAGATCAGCCGTAGACTCTGATTTGATCACAGCCTTCCCGTCAGCCAGTTCTAGGCAAGAATAATGCATTATTATTTCTTTTAGTGTATGCTTGGTGCTTTTTATATCATTATCCCATAAGATGCACTGATATCAAAAGTAGAGAACAATAACATTAGTAGTTAGTACCACGAATTCCAGAAGCTCAACACCCTCCACCAATATAAGCATCGGAAATATAGAAAAAGAATGAAAGAAGAAAAATCTAGATTTGGAAACTGCATATTTATAAGATTATCACCCATCTCCAGGGAAAATGTAAAGGTCATAGAAAGTATTGTAGTTTATGTAGAACAAAAAAAAAATTACCTTCCTAATATATTCTCTTTTCACATCTTCATGAGAAACTTCGCCTTCAGGAGAAAATATTGAAGCATTCCAAAGTGCCCCTCTGGCAACCATCACTGATGAGGCACCTTATGTCACAAACCAATGTCAATTATAAATTAAACATGAAAAAAAAAAATTAATGAATAGCTAATTAGCTAGTCTATCATGACAGGAAAAACAAGTACAGATGTCATTGCATATATGCTATTTGATCAAAAGTAATCAAGATCAAAAATAAATTCCCATCATACATGATAAAAACCAATAAATTTCTTCTCATATTATATTCAATTCAAATGCATACTATTTCTGTAAGCTATCTCCAAGAGGGGAGAGTTCAAGTAACCATAAATGTGAATGCAACGATGATGAGGATGCATTTTATGTTGGATGTATTTAATAGATGTGTTGTCCCTGTCAAGAACAAGTTTGCTTCTAGCTTTCTCCATAGGTAGTAAGAAGGAATCTTCTGTGTCTAAGACCATTACTTGGTCGTTCATGAAGGTTCATAACAAATGATTATCAATAGCACAACGTGGACACTTGATTCAAGGCCTCTTTTGTGAAGGAAAAGCCAATAGGTATACCCAATCCTTCCTGAAGAACTGAGGGAGTCTATCAACGTCCTAGGATTACGATACAAAGGACTATAAAATTTATGATCACCACTGGAAGAGATTTGTTTAGCTTTGGTTTATCTCAATGTCCAAGGAAATGAGTTACAACTTCTGGAGAACTCATTAAGAAGGACAGGGATTAGGTTGACATAATAAAATACAGACAAGAAAACTCAGGTTCCTGAAGTTTATTATAAAAATCAACTGCATTTGGAGTTTTCTTTCCCACCACACTATCTACAATCTACTATTCTAACAAAATATAACTGAAAAATCAGTAGAGGTCTGGGAGAATTCCTTTCTGCTTACTTGTGGCTGATTTAATGCGTTCAAAATCATCATACTCAAAAACATCGCCATTTGCTATAACTGGAATAGATAATGCAGACACAACATCAGCTATTTCATTCCACTTAGCAGGATCTCTGGGCCTATCTGTGACTTTTCTGTGAATAGATCAGAAAGGAAAAAAGTGAGAATGTATTAGAACTTAAAGATCTATTTTAATGATTAAATGAAATCAAAACGAAAATATGAGAAACAGTTCCCCTCCTCCTAGGGTCCACTTTGTAAAGAATTCTACTTTCACAACAAAGCTAAAGCTCAATTCTCCCAGTTGATACAACATAAAAGGAATCTCTTCTTGTAAATGAAAATGCTACTTTATTTTTTCAGTTCGTTAGCATCGAATTTTCAAAAATGATAATTAAGCCCCAAGTTGTAGATGTGATGTCTTTTGTATGTCTCAAGAATCTTGGGCTAGTTCCTTTCTTAAATATGGTTTTGTTCAAAAAACAGGGTCTAAGTCTATGAATGTAAAATAAAGAATGTGAAAGACTAACAGAAAACTTCCATTTGAGTCGCGTGCAAGATTTTCTTATTCTATGCCAACCTTACAAGTTGATCTATTTCACAAAGTCTTGTCCTACGCATCCCTTTTTGAAGTTAAAAGTAGATGATATCACACACCAACTACATAAGCCATGGGGATTGGTGGTTTAAGAGATTCAACAGGGATTTCTCCTAACACTTGGGCCTAGTGACTGTTAGTGGACCTACTTGTTAGAGCTAAAGTCTAACAGTCCTACAGTTTTGATTAAGTGCTTGTCACAACAAAGTAAGAAACATGAAGAAGCTTCGTCTGAAAAATGTTGTATTTTGGAAAAGAACAGATTATGTAAAACGCAGGTGCTTCATGTAATTGATAATACTCATTACAGTTTTCACTTCGTCTAATAAGTGAAACATTTATGAGACGATAAGTGCACACAAACAGCTTACATTGTACCTAACAAAAACATTCTTTTAGCTTACTACTATGTTGTAAGGAATATCTTCGTCTTCTGTCTATGCAGATGATCTGCACAAAGCACAAGTCTTCGTTGAGATTCTTGAGATACGAGCTAAGGTTGTTTGTTTCAACAACCATCCTGACACAACTTGTACGGTCTTTGCCTTTTACTTCTTAGCATTGATAAGTAATGTTAGCTATCGGGATATTGCTTGAAGAAGATATTGGCATTGAATGTTGCATGGAGCACATTTAATGCACCTCTACGTCTACGCTTGTCAAACGAAAGAAGATGAAGCATCTAAGTTCAAAAGATTTCAACAGTCAGAACCTCTTTCAAGCTCTATATTAAGCTATCATTTGAAGAAGAATGCATAAGAGTGATCAATTGTAAAGTGTCGAAACTGTCAAAATATTTCTGTAACTTATTGCGCTATTATGTTCACATAGTAATTTAGAAGAGAGTGCATATATTTGTATACGTCATAAGACGCTAAGACTCTCTAGTGGGCACACTCTTGTGATATTTCTAATTACACTTTCATACAAATTTTGTTTGTTTTGCCAAGAGTGGCTAAGTTCCAAAGAATACTTTATCTTATTCAGGAATGGCGTGGCTGCATTCCAAAGATACTTACGTTCGTCAAGAGCAGCTACGTTCCAAAGAATACTTACCAAGAGTGGATGGGTTTTAAAGAATACTCGTTTTGGCGACAACTTATTGTGTTCGAAATAATACTAAATTTCAGCTAGGAGTAGCTTGGGTTCAAATAATACACAGTTTTAGTCAAGAGTGATTGCAATCCAAATAATACTCAGTTTTAGCTAGAAATGGTTGCAATTCAAATAATACTTAATTTTAGCCAAGAGTGGCATCAATTCAAATAATACTCAGTTTTAACCAAGAGTAATTGAGGTCAATATAATAGTCATATGTATCTTGCAGTATTAACCTACCCAACGAAACTCAATCCGTTGATTGAAAATTGAATGTAGTATTTATTAACAGACAATCAATATAAAACTACAGTGTAAACCCTTCTTATATCTTATCTCCTTAAATCTCATGGTATTTAACTATAACTACTATTAGAAAGTGAATTTTACAAAAAACAAGTTTTGACAAGCTTTTTAGACAGTCAATTTGTCATATTTGAAGTTGCGTCCGACTTTCCTCATCAGGCACAATTTCTTAAGATCACTTGATAGTGCGACTATCAAGCAAAATCATTGTCTGACTACACATCATTAGATGATATCCTACTAAAATAGCAAAAAGTTTTAAAAACACAATCCAATTCTCCCTTATTGTGTTTTGATTTGTTTTTCAAACTACCACCCATAACAAGCCCATTATGAATATATCTAAGCCCACGTAGCTAAAGGACTACTAAATCTGCCCTACACTATGAGCTGTCATTAGGAATCTTTTCTATTATACACAATTGATAGGTGCCTTTAATTGGTTTGTAGGAATAATGTATTCAAGTCTTTATATGAACTACTATGGAAATGAAAAAGGCAAAGAATGTTTGCTAATTTCATATAGCTTTCTTAGAGTAATATAGATTCTTGTTATCACCTAAGCATGTGTCATTTTGGTGTTTTCATTGACTTCCCACAAACCTACCAACAAAGATCTTGATGAAACACCTCAACATATCCTATACAAACTAGTAGCCCTCCAAACCCTTCAGACCTCCACAAAAACATGCCACTTTTCTTTGGAATTCAAACAAGGCACTATTAAACCTTATCACATTTGTTGGTCTGAAACGCTGATTTGTTCTTTATTAACCAAACGTTATACCAACAACCCATTATAGCCCATCTAATAACTTTTTTATTGCCCCAATATACAATGATATCATACTTTTCATGCATGAAAGTCTTCTCTGCCAACAGAACAAGCCAATAAGCAGGAAAAAAAAAAATGGGCCTTCTCCAACCCCTCCTCATTTTGCTACTTAGAACCATGTTCTTGGTACAAGTTTCTTCGCCTAGCGGAGTATTAGTACACTCTTTATTCCATTCAATAATCAATACCACCCCGTTTCATACCTCATTTCCATATTACATATCAAGAACAATCATCATCCCATCTCTCAACAGCTTACATCAATGTGCCAAAATGCTCCTCTAGCTCAAATAAAACTTGGTGAGTTCTTACTCACCAATGCATGGCGTTAGAAGCCAACAAGTCCCAACACCACCACGCCTTCCACGTTAGCAATTGGCACTACCCACCATGGGTCGGTCTCCACACGAACTTCCCACAAGCTCTTTTGCAAATATTTTGGTCCCTTCACCATTAAACATATCGGCGAAGTGCCATGTGATTTGGCCCTTCCCCCCACCTCTATCCGTTCATACCCTACGATCAAACCACGGTGACACAACACACTCAACTCTCACCTACACCCTTTTCCTTGAACTAAGCACTTTTACTTTTGCTACAACCACTTCAACTCATGTTGTTCCCCATCCACTCTTATTGTATCCAATGTAATCTATAGGCCTCTGCCAACCTTATCACCTTCTCACCTAGTGTCCTTGCCATCCCTCTCATTGGATAACACTTGCATGCCTCAAGCCTCTCAATCTGAACTCTCATTAATTATTCCATTAGTCTGACAACCTTCCTTACATTTCTACCCACACTCAACAAACTAGCCCAATTCCAACCCTAACCCATCTATCACTATTTTCCCTCTCCAGGTATTCCCACCTCACATTATTGGGCTTTCTACTATCAACCTTGAGGACAAGGATATTGTCACAAAGGAAGACTTTGTTAGTGGACCTATTAGGAATACATCTAAGCCTACTTAGCTAAAGGACTATATCTATCCTACACCATGAGTTCTCATTAGGAATCTTTTCTAATATACACAATGAACAGGTGTCTTTGATAGTTTGTACGAATTACTACATGGAAATGAAAAGGGAAGAGAATGTTTGTTATTTTCATATAGTTGTCTTAGAGCAGTATAGCTTTCTTCTTGCTTTCACCTAAGCACGTATCAGTGATCGTGTTTGTATATAAGCAAGAAGCCATAAAAATAGATTTATTCTCTTATGATAAGGGTCATAGGAATATTATTTGTGAATTAAAAAATTTTGATCTCGAAAATATTCTCACAAATTGGAATGTGACAGTTGTTTGAGTTGTTAAATATCAAATATATCATGCTTACAAAGACTAGAGTTGTTCCTCAATGCATATTTATTAGAATGATAACTCTCTAGTTGATGTCGTCGATGGTGGTATCATTGTTGATAGAATCGTCCAAATGAAGTCTTGGATGCCTTTAGGCTGGACTTGACTCTGCTATGTAGTGTTTTTCTCTTCTTCATTCCTACTATACTAAAAAAACATGGTATTAAAGTTGTATGATCCTCCATGAACTGTTTTGTCAAAACTCCATCATTGAGTATCTTAAAACAAAAAATGTGAAACTTTAATATTTTGAAGCTTCCAAATATGGTTTTGAAAAGGACATACTTGCTTTGCTTGCCATGAATTGTATATCAAGTTGATGATTATCCCTTCGATCTTGTCTAAGCTATTTCTCTCTCCAACTTTTCCAATATTTCTAAGTTGCTTTTCCCAATATTGTCTAGTGGAGCTCAACTTTTTTTTTTTATTTGGGGTAAAGTGAATTATTTTCTTGTAACAAGCTAATGCTTAGTATGCTTCATAGGAGAGTGTTAGACATATAAGAAACATCTGAAGATATCATCTTAGGATATTTTAGAGTATCTTAGATGATCTATAAGGGTTTATTTTGATTTGTTTCTTTATTTAGTTAGGATGTTTATAATAATAGGAATATCTACTAAGGTTCAAGTTAATTAGAATTACATTTATAGGTATATGTCATACCATCTATATGGGAATAAAGCCTCCTGTAATAATTTGTATTTATTATTGTCATCAGCTTATATAAAATGGACTCAGTTGCTTGGCCCAGACACATTTTTCAGCATCTCTTGCATCAATTTTTCTCTTTCAACAATAGGTATATCATATCATGATATAGCAATAAAATCTCCAGTAATTATTTGTATCAGCAATATAGCAATTTTTCTCTTTCAACAATACGTATATCATATGATGATATATCATATCATAGACTCTGTTATATAGTCCATACATACAATTTTCAGCATCTCTTCCACCTATTTTACCCTTTCAACAATAATAATTGACAAGATGGTGCACTAAGGGCTTACATAAAGTGTCATTTCATCCCTAGGAAGAATCAATTCTTGTGTTCAGCCTTGGGAACAAGGCTGATTTTTCAGGAAAAGTTACTCATCAAATGAATATTGTTTCATTAAGTTCAGTTGTGTATTTCAAAAATAGTTATTTTATAATGGTAGGCAGTTATTAAGTTTTATAGGAACTGTCATTGCACAAAATTGAAAAGGGCTGGAGTGGCCAAAAAAGTGTATTTAGAAGTTCTATGGATAGAGTTATTCTCTGTAGGAGCTGTTACAACTACAGGATAGCTTTTGCTGGAGTTTCTATTCAATTACTGTGCCTAACTATCTAGTTTCAGTACTAACATAATATCCCCTAGGATTTGGTTTTTGATTGAGCATAGTGACATCAGACAATTCATGCAGCTGACCTCTGTAACAGTTCTCCAAGTGGTCACACACAGTTAGAATACAATCAATGGAAATAGTAGCAGAATAGGGAAGATAATAGATGAATAAGAACATAGAAGGAATGTGACTGCAAACGAAGGATATATCAGTGTGATAAACCTTCAAATCTGCAAAAGTGTAAATTTAAGTATGTGTATGGAAGTTTGAACGTATAAGAAATACAATAGAAAGATATTTGGCATTTGAGAGGCCAATACTCTCCCAATTTCTCACTTCAGTCTTTTCTGTTCTGCTCCCCCACCCTCCGCAATAGCTTTTAATTCCTATTTACATTTCTCTCTCCTGTAACTAACCTCCTACAATTACGGTTCCCTTCTCATTAGTTAGTTGTTTTTCTTCCCTCTCCTTTTGTAAGGTTGTAAGTGTATTTGAAGGGTGTAATTTCTCCATGTTGTCCTTTTTCATTTTGGTCGTTGGGGTTTGTTACAACCTCACTCGTAGATCAAGCTTTCGCTGTTGCATTTTCTCCCAATTAGATACTTTGAAAATCCTCTAACAAAAACTTGTCATGATAGTTTGTTCTACATATCCTAATTGTTTAAAAATTTCATCAATCCCATTTGAAATAACATATCATCAAAGTATTATCTTGCTTTGACTGATTGGATGAAAACAATTAAACAAGCCTTTGCTGTGCCTATCATCCCAAGCCAAGATTAAAGAGAAAGTTCTGTAACATGGTGAACGCACAACACAAAACGGTATAAGACAGACGAATGATAGAATTGTGATAGATCCTAATAGCAATAATTGCCCATGTAACCATCTAGTAGGTTGATACGAGAATGACTTCCTTTTTAGAGCAAAACAATATTAGTTCACACTAGATAAAGAAAGACCCAGGGAAAAGTTTCAAGACTTGGAGATTACCGTCCATGGACTGCGAGAGCAGAAACACCAGTTTTCTCAATTCTTCTGGCCAATTCCACGGTGTCATGTGGTGATTTTAGGAGTCGGATCTTACAAGTTACGGGTGTGTTCAAATTCCTCCTTAATGTTGTTAAAATCTGGACTTTTAAAGAGAAAGGATTCAAACATGTTAAAGAAGCACAAACAGAAATAAAACAGATTATATACACTTACATCATGAATAAGCTCTGGTTTGGACAGCAGAGCAGCACCCATCCCACCACTCACAGAAAATGACCTCGGGCAACCCATGTTAATATCTATGGCAGCAACATCATTACACCTGCAGCAAAGCATGTAAAAATGGAAAAAGGAAAAAAGAACAAACACTTAAACAATAGCTTCTTCAGTACAGAAAATCTTGCATGCAATGATCCTGTATAGCAACTTTGGTGCACATAAGAAAACATAAATACTTCAAAATAGAATATTAAATCTGTTCAGTGGGTCTAATATTTGGAATTGGTTTGAGAGAGAAAAGATCTTCCAGCAAATCATTACTATGACTAAGATAGCAACATTTTAATCTACAAGTGAACAGGGTTTTCAGTTTTTAGTCTTATATATACTAAGATTAATTAAAAAATAATTAAAAACAATAACAACAACAACATCAGCCAACCCACATCTCACTGGATGGGTTTTTTACTACAGTGCATAACTGACCCCATTGGGAAATCGATCAATAAAAACTAAGTGCAGCACACAACTATTTCATACAGAGAAGAAAAAGCAAAAAGGTATACCAACTTCAGCGTAAAGAAGGAAACTAAATACACAATTAACTTACACTAATTGAGCAGCAGTTAGGGCTCTCACAGCATCAGATGTGCCCATTTGAAATACAACCCTATCCTTTTCTTCATCGCAGGTTCTAAACACAACACTTTCTGTCCCCTTCTCCACAAAATCAGTGGATCCAATGAGTTCTGACAAAGAATACATAAAAAAAAATACGTTTCTTAGTATATTAAATCTAAATAAGAAAAACCACAGGCAAATGAATGATTAGCTATCTCTCCAACAGTTCCAATAAAAAATAAATAAGCATTGACATTTATCACCAAGAGACAACAACACAATTCATTTCATTAGCGAATATATACAACAGTAGAACTGAATTGCAGCAGAGTTTATTTATTTAACATTGGTTGAAGTAAAAAAGAGTATAAAAGAGGTATAATGCGAAATGAGAGAGAGAAAGAAGCGTAGTTGTGTACCGTTGATTCGACGGTGGCACTTGAGGATCTTATGATCAATGATTTCCTCAGCGTAAGTGATATCTGCACCATATTGAGCAGCTAGTAATCTAAATGGGAGAGTGCCCTACCAAACAAAGTTACAAATATAACGATATGGATGTTGCGCTTTCGTTTCCAAATTCAAAAATGGTAGTTTTGTGAGAATGAAAAGGAAGTTGAAACTCACAACGCGAACCATGGGAGCCAGAACAAGTTTGTTGCGGTAATCCATAATTGTAGGGTTCACGAATACAAAATCTAAGAACTCAAACACAATCTTCTTTTGTTTTAAGTCAAAACGAGTCCGTTTTTTTCTTTGATACCACAGGAAACGCAGTTCCCCGTAATATGAGAATTTAATTCAAGATAATCCATTATATGACTTTGTTGTTTTTCCTCGGAAATAAAAAGAAGGTATTTGAACTAATTGGCATAAAAAAATAATTATTTGAATTAATTGAAATCGGTGGTTCTTAAATAAATTTTTGTGGTAAAAAAATTCATTCTATCTTTCACAATTAGTATTTAATAATAATTCTTATACTATATTAGCATGTAATAAAAAATCCAATTCAAATGCAACTGCATGGATAGGATTCTGAACATGCTGTTATTGGGAATCTTACGGTCTCAGATTCAAGAGCTAGAAACTGTAATGATTGAGAAGCTAACCAGAGATATTCTGACTCTCCTAACATCCTACAAATGATCTGAAAAGATTGCAGAATATGTCTACAACTCAGATGGAATTCAAGAGGAGTTGATTTTCTAGTATTCCTACGTAAAATGCATTCTACTCATAATCTTGGTATCATTTTCATTGTTGAACGTTGCTCGGATAAGGATAAATTTCCTTAACCTTTTCTAGCAGCTTGAGACTACTCCTTTTCCACAAAATATCATAGTGTTGGCTTCCTAAAATATAGTGTATTACTAAATATGATATGCATATGGATATTAAATTTAAATCTTCTCAACTCATTGTGATTCAACGCAACGAGAACTTCAATTTATATTGCTAGAGTACAACTATTACAAATTATATGGAGAGCAAAAAACTTTCCCAAAGCATGATAACGTGACAAAAGTAGTTGAAAATCGAGATTTTAATACTAATATCATAACATCATATTTATTATTTAGGATCCATATTTCTTCCATGATTTGTGTGTAGCAAAATAACAGAATTGTTGAATAAAATTGTAAAAAGTGTGTAAATTGTGATTTATTTCAGATTTTCCACTGCATCAACTAATTATTCATCTTTTTATATAAATGAATTTAGTTCAAATAAAACCTAACATTAACTTAATATTAATACAATTAAAAATTGACCTTATTATATTATATGTTGTCACTTACAAGACCACTCACTCAAAATAATTAGATGTCACATTGTATTTTCAAGATTGGAGTTTTTTTTTTTTTTTTTTTTTTCATCTCATTCTCTTATGAAATTCAAGATTCAGAGTCACACACCCAAATCATTATAATAACATGATTTATATAAAAAGTAAAACTTAAAATCATGGTTACGATATCACGATTTAGAATCTTGTCAACCTTTCACAATCTTAACTATAATATTAATTTTAACTACCTTAATTGTGACCATTTATTCAAGCTTAGTCATGTTAGACATTGTCATTCTTAAAGAATTTGATCATTTTGAGTACTTTATTTTTACTTATATCTACATGAGAAGATGGTTTAGAACTCCTCAAACACAAAATTTGAAACATAAAACGGTTATGAACATTCCATATTTGCTTAGCTTAACATTAAATAATTATTTTATTATTTACAAATTAAATATTAACTAGTATTAAGATTTAATTAATTAATATTAATATACTAAATTTGATCAAACTAACACTCCATGTGTAGAACTTGATTAAATGTGAAAATATCATATAAAAAGTTTAATTTTGTTAAACTTAGAATCATTCCATTAATATGAACTTAATTTTGTTAAATTTAGAATCATTCCATTAATATGAATTGTTCTTTAGTTAAATGTATTTCTATTGTTTTCTTGAGGATCAATGATAATATGGTTGGATATTTTAGCTATGGAAAGGATGATAGTCAAGAGGATTCTTTGTCACTTCTTATTTTCTGCTTAGCGGAATAAGTGTTTAGTAGAGAGATTTCTCAGTTGGGTTATACTCATGATGATGATAGTTTGTTTTCTGCAAGACTACTAGGAAATATTTGAACAATTTATATATTTATGGATATACTCAGATCAATGGATTAACTCTTTTAAAAGTCTTTTTTTGATTGTAGATTTAGATGTCACAGATGCATTATTCATTTTAGAAAAGTAAGTGTCTTAGTTGTTTGGAGATTTGATGAAGCAATCATTGAATTTTCTTAGGTTGGGTTAGTTTTTGTGAGTCTTTTGATGTGGTTTATAGTTTTGTACTTTCATCATGATAATGACATGCAAGAAACTCTAAATGAACCAAGGTGGAATCAATTTTCAAACTATACTTTGCAATCGGCTATTTCAGATAAACAATCGATTGATTTGTACTCTAGCAAAATCAATCATTGATTTCCAGAAATAATCAGTTTTACTTGGGCATGAATTCTACACTGTAAATACGTACTCTGTAATCGTAACTTTTTGCATTTCCAACCTTTGAGAGCACTTGATATCTTCATAAGAGAGAGTTTTTTTGAGAGCAAGCTTCCTAGTTTTGAGAGGTTGATCAAGATTTGCCAAATATCCACCTTGAGTCTCATTCTTGGAAGGTTTCTTGCTTGCATTTGACCGAGGGAAGCACACTCCAGCAGTATTTGAGTCCAAGGAAGCCTTATCCTTCTGCCTTGGTTCATATTTGTTGTTGTATTCATGTTGATTTTGTTTGTAATTCGTTTTGTTGTAATTTGTTGTTGTTTTACACTTAGATAGGGTGTTTAAGTGTCATTGGTGTTGTGTTTTCGTTTGGATAGTGTTTCCATTGTATATTTGTAGTAGGGTTCTGCATTCTGTGTGGTAGGGTTCTACATTGTGTAGGGTTCAATATTGAGTCTTTGACTTGTATTTGGTTGTAAACTTATCTGTTTAGTGAAACCTTTGCAAGAATGACAAAGTGACTGTATGTAGCTCTTGAAAAAGAGTAAACCAATATAAAAATCTTGTGTACTCCCTATGTTTTTGTGCCTATTTGAATCACGAGTCATTTGTGCATTAAAACTATTTTTATAGTATAAATAGCCGATTAAAAGTGAAAATAGCCGCTTGTCTTTCTGGGTAGCACTCAAGATTTATTTTTGGCAATAAAAACAATCGACTAAAATTGAATTTTAATGAATTGTTTTTCTGCATATGAAATTGATCTTTAACATGTCTTTTGATTAATAAATCAGTTTTAACTATCACATCTGTTTTTAATCAACTAAACCAATTGAATAACTTACTGCTTTCTTCATTACTATGTTGAAACTGAGTAAAGACATTTATGAGAAATTTTAATCAACTATTTTCAAATTTTAATCTGTTATTTTTCTGATCTAAAATCTTTTAAAGATCTTTTTCAATCTTTCTTCATCACAAACGGTTTCGAAAGAAGTCTTCAAGTCATATCACAATTAAATTTTGAAAAATCGTAACAGTTAAAAGATTTCAACCGATTGAATTTGATTTTAATCAATTATTTTTCTTGCCAATGCAAAAGAATTTTGTCTAAGTACTGAAGGATAAATTTCATTCAGTTGTATTGAATTTTAACCTATTATTTTTCTGATTCCCTCACTGCTAGAAAAATTTAATCGATTGTTTTATCATGTTAATCGACTATTTTTTTGAACACATGTAAAAATTATTTTTTAGCTAACTATTTTACGATTTTAATTTTTTGATCTATGTGTACTTTAATTGTTGAGCATTGATCACTAAAAGTTCCCATTCTTTCTAAGTTGTTTTAAACAATGATTAATAGTTCAATTCACCATCTTTTGAACTTCAACCCACATATTTTTCTACATTAGTATGATGAGAAGTGTGCAACTTTAGCTTTGCTATATTTGGTATTATGTTCTACCGTTTTCATATTTACAAATAACCTCTAAACCTATTAAAATAGGTGAGTAAATAGGTGGGGAGTTTTATCTAGATTGGTGATGTTCATAATATTGGCCTTGTTACTGTGAGTTAGAAGTTTGTCTATGCTCACAAGCAGAATAGGGGTTTACAAGTCTTGGATTTACAAATTAAGAATAAATTTTTTCTTCTTCAGCTTGCATGAAATTTTACATAGAGTTCTCTACCTGCTCTAGTCTAATGGGTGCAAATTCAGTCACTCTAATATATGTTAAGTTGTGCATATGAATATTTTTCTATTTGGCCAAGGATCAAACTTTTTTATGATATTATTTTTAAGAATGCTTTCTAGACATTTGGTTAAGGTGATAAAGTAAATTTTGGGAATGATCTTGGTGCTCTTCCAAATGCATTTCTCATTTGGTGGGTATGCCTCATCATGAAAGGACTACTCTTACATCTACTAGGGTTTAGAGTTGGAATGGTTTCTCTTAGAAATTGTCTCAGAATCTGCTGCAACCTACTTAACTTTAGACTTTGCACCATTTGGTTATCACTGATCTTCCTAGTAGCTCAACTTGAAAACTTAAGTATAGTGGTATTCTTAATTAGAAGGCAACCAAAATTTCTTCTCTACTTATCCTGCTTGTGATTTGGGTAGAATCATGTGGTCTAATTTTATTCCCCTTGCTAAGACTTTGGTGTTTAGCTTCTGCATAGGTGTTTGTCTACTAATCTAGATGCTCAGAAAAGAGGTGTTTCTTCTTTGTTTGATGTATTATCTATGCAGGTTGCAAGTTGAGGATATTGATCATCTGTTTTGTAATGTTGCTTCCTTTAGATGGACTTCACTTGGAAATATTTTTTCTGAAACAATTTGTTATTAGGACTAGAACTGGAAAGATCGTGTATCATGTACAAATTTTTTTTGGCGATGCTCTTTATGTTAAGGTCATGAATGTCATTCTTGTTATTCACAATGGCAACTCAAAACTTTAAGGGGCCTAAAAGCAAATTAAAAAAATGAGACTTTTTTTTTAAACTAATAAAATAATTTATATTAGTTACTCTAAAAAAATCTTTTTTCTACTAAGTCTCTCAATTTCGTATTAATATTCTTTTCACTAACTTTGATCATATATATATATATATCTTTAATAGTAGAATCATTTAATCTTGTAATTTCTTCTTAGTTTTCATGAGTTTGAGAATCAAAATTATGTTTGTTAACTACTTCTTTATTGTTGTTTTTACCTGTATCTATATTATTATCTTGTTCATTCAAAGAACACTCATATTTTTTAATTCATTTTTTTTTATTTTTATAAATTTATCCATAGCTAATTTAATTAAAACTCCAACTCTTCTCATTTTTTAAAGTTTTGAATAGCCTGAGTAATATTTTCTAGTTGGCGTATTTGTACATGTTTATATAAAATTAAAAATTATAATATATATATATATATATATATATATATATATATATAATGCTAAATATAAGTATATAAAATAAGACTAAGTAAAAACATAAAATCTAATTGCCAAAAAAATAAACTTAATCGTATCTTGTCTTGAAATCTCAACTTTCCTTATGTCTTTATATGGTTCTATCTTTTGGTAAGTGTTTAAATTTAATTTATAAATTCTAGATTTTTTAATACTCTTTTTAGAATATACATAAATTATTTTAAAATTAATTAAACAATAAATAAAAAAAATGATTTTGAGATCAATTCATCAATCTTGCAATTGAGAATTAAGGTACAATCATTGAATTGTAGAAACTTAATAATTTATATTTATATAGTCTTATAGAAAACTTGTTAATTTGTTATGTTAATAAGGTGAGAGACTATTACTTTGTTAGGTTTCAAAATTTTAAATTAATAATTTTTAATAGAATATATAATATGATAATTTGATAAAGGAACATGTAACAATCAATTAAGCATTGACAAGAGAGAAACTAATACAAAGGAAGGAATAAAAACTAATACAAACTTCAAATCTTCAATTTACTGTTCAAAGACTCTAAATGGACACACACATATGCACAATAATAATAGATAATGATAAATAAATTTGAAATTAAATAATGAACTAATGAAACCAAACACTCAAATTGAAACAATAATATAAAAGAATTAGTGAAAGAGAAAGCAGAAAATAGATAAGAAATTAAAAAGCTTTAATCTTTAAGCAGAAAGTGTATTTTCAAAAAAGTAAAAATATTATTTATTAGGAAAAAATTCTAAAACTCTTATTTATAAAGAAGAAAATATTTATAGTACTGATATATAGTTAAGATATTTTAATTTTTTAACAAAAATTATCTTTAAGTTTAATTTTAAAATTAAATATCTTTTAATTTTATAATAATATAATAGTATTAAATTTCTTTTTGAGCAAATTAAATATCTTTTAATTTTATAATAATATAATAATATTAAATTTCTTTTTGAGGTTTAAAGGAGTTACTTTACTTGGGTTTTGAGACCAGTCCTACAAACATGCATGCATATACTGATGGGTGGTGTTAGGTGATTTCAATGATGTGAAAATAAGAAGTAAACACAATAAGAAATAATTAAATTGTATTTTTATCAATTTTTAAACATAAAAAGTCCTATGTAGGTCTTGCCGACATTACGTCTAGGGTTTATATTTTTATTATTTTAAGAAAATTAAATTAAAAATAATAAGAGATAAACATCATTTGATAATATTAATTTAAGATATAAGATATATTGTAGTTCTCCTTGTTCAAACAAATGTAAACGGTAGATGATATTATGTGACTATGTTATGCTCGATTTCAGTGAGAAAGAAAATATATGGATGCAGTTATTGAGTTATTGGAATGATTACTCGATAATTAGAACGAGAACCAAACAGTCCCACCGAAATCGAAGTTCCAAAAAGATGAGAAAATTAATTATCCAACACAATCGCATTCAACGTTATTAGTATTAGAACTGAAGAGCTCCTTGATCACGCTCCTTTTTAAACTATAGAAAATGCTCCTCAAAGAACGAGATTAAATGATAAAATAATTAATGAAAATCAACCTATGAAAATTTTTAAATAAAGGATATTAATTGACAACAGATGTGTTATTTTTCCAAAAAGGGGGAAGAGTGAGACCAATGTCAAAATAAGGTGAAAATCTCAAATGATAACTAATTCTGTATACTTATAATAAGAAACAAAAGAATCTTCAATGAATATGTTGCCAAGCTCCATGCACGATCTCATCATTTATGAAGGGGCGCAAAGACCACATTTGGCAGTAGCTTTCTAATTCTTCTGATGACATACTGAGATCTAAAGCAGACACAATCTTTTCCTGCAATAATAGGCAAAGATTTTATGGATTCTTCATTTTTACTCACTATAAGGTCACAAAAAGACATCATTCATTACCTGCATCAAATAGTCTTGCTTGATCATGCTATATATGAGAGCCATTACCATGGCCAAATCTGTGACATGGGCACTTTTCTTTTTCTTGGTAGTAGTTACATCAGGACTTTGAGAATGAGACAAAGCATCTTTTTCCTCCTGAGTAAAAGTGTAAATGCTGTTCTAGTAAGCAGGGATTCCATAATTTCCACTACTATGATTATATCATGTAAATGATTCATGAATTTAGTGGAGTACAACTTCTCAACCAAGAAGAGAAAGAGGTCAGTGACCTTGCATTACATCAGTCTCATCCCACGGTTGGGGTTGCTTTTTCTTGGGGGAAGGGGGGAGGGAGCAGGGGAAGAAACTCAATCAGAGGAACATAAGGAGAAAAAGGTTATCAATTAAATTAGAAATTCTTCCAAAACAAGTAACAATATTACCAAATCATTATAGGTTGCTTGCTCATTTAATTCAACATCAAAATCCAGATCAGAGAAGGCTAATAATTTTCCATCTGTAGTCTGAATAGCACTTGTTACATTCCCCAATAGTCCTTCAAGTTCATCAAGTATTTTCTTAGCTGCAAAACATACATGACTAGTTAAAAATGTCAAACTAACTGCATGTTTAAGAATGGTTAATTTTTGGAATTAAAAATTTCTCTCAGAACTAGCTAAAATAAGCTGAAAAGTATATACTAAAACAAAGTAGGCAAGATCACTATGATGGTTATGATAAAGTTTACAACCCAAGAAATTTTATATACAAGTCGATATGAACTTTTATATTAATGATGGCCAAACACAACGTAGTATCTACAACAAAACACTTTCATATAGGAGCTAGAAAGAAGCCCGTTGCTGATTAAGCAATGCAAGTTAGAAAGCAATATTGACTAAATGAAAGTAAGTTTCCTCCAAGTTGGAAATTCGTCTTAGTAAATTTACATTTTATTTGGATAGGTCATTTTAACGAGTTTCTTTTCCTATATTCAAAGGAGAACTACATATTCAAGTCTATCATAGGATGTATACACTTATCGAAGCATAGCAGTCATTGATCAATCATTAAAAACACGAGGTCATACCTTTTCTTATATGGTTACAGAGTCCATGTGTGCATGAGTGAACTTCCGTATGCATATTTTGCCACATTGAAACAGTTAAATAGTCAGCAGCAGAATAAATAGCAATAAATTAATAAGTAGAATTCAATCGGAGAATTGATAACAAAAGATTGTCGAATGCTGATTCAAGCAGATACTTTTTTGGGACAAAGACGCATAAAAGAATTATAGGGAAACCGAACGAGTGAGAAAAAGCAGACAGGATAAATATTACGTTCCTTTAAATCTGAACAGTCCCCAACTACCCCACTATCACCTCTGCACTCTACTAGAACTGCTGCACCGCTTGGTCCCCTCAACTAGCACTGCTGCACCGCTTGGAAACACTCCACTCACTCACCGTTTGAAAGGAAACAAACAAGAAAAAACAATCAAGTTCTGAATAACCTTTTTATTAATATTCACAACAAAATACAATCCTCACAAAGGAACCACTTGTTCCTTTCACACTGTCCAACTTTTACAATTTCCACTCTGCCCTCTTCTCACTAGGTTGGTCTTATTAAATAGAACAACTTTTCTAATTTCTCTAACAACTTAACCGTCTCCCACATTATTCTCTCTCCTCACTTTTCTTCTATAATATACATTTAATTCGTTTTTCAGATTATTCTTCTTCTGTGGAATTGATTCTCTAACATTACTCCCCCTCTCAAAATCCACGTCTTGTCCTCAAGATGGAATTCAGGGAACTGGAATTCAGGGAACTGCTCTTGTGGAATTGATTCTCTAACATTACTCCCCTTCTCAAAATCCACATCTTGTCCTCAAGATGGAATTCAGGGAACTGGAATTCAGGGAACTGCTCTTGTATGATCATTGCATCTTCCCACGTAGCAGCTTCCCTTCCTCCTTCTTTCCACTGTATCAGAACCTGCATCACCTTCTCTCCGTGCCTGTTCAATTCTCGAGTCTGCAACACCTGTACTGGCACAATGTTTTCTCCTTTTCCTTGTAAGCTTGGTGACAATTCTAATTTCACCTGGACATTTCCAACAGCCCTTTTAAGTTGAGAAACATGAAATACTGGATGTATCTGTATCTGAGCCCCCTCAGGTAATTGTAACCTATAAGCCACTAGTCCAATTTGAGCTATTACTTTAAAAGGACCGTAGTAACGCGCAACTAACTTGGGATTGATCCTCGTTGGCATTGATTGCTGTTTGTGTGGCCTAATCTTTAAGTACACTTCATCTCCTATCTGAGCCCCTTCAAGTAATTGTAACCTATAAGCCACCAGTCCAATTTGAGCTATTACTTTAAGCCACCAGTCCAATTTGAGCTATTACTTTAAAAGGACCGTAGAGCTATTACTTTAAAAGGACCGTAGTAATGCGCAACTAACTGATCCTCGTTGGCATTGATTGTTGTTTGTGTGGCCCAATCTTTAAGTACACTTCATCTCCTATCTGAGCCCCCTCACGTAATTGTAACCTATAAGCCACCAGTCCAATTTGAGCTATTACTTTAAAAGGACCGTAGTAACGCGCAACTAACTTGGAATTGATCCTCGTTGGCATTGATTGTTGTTTGTGTGGCCCAATCTTTAAGTACACTTCATCTCCTATCTGAGCCCCCTCAGGTAATTATAACCTATAAGCCACCAGTCCAATTTGAGCTATTACTTTAAAAGGAGCGTAGTAACGTGCAACTAACTTGGGATTGATCCTTATTGGCATTGATAGCTGTTTGTGTGGCCTAATTTTTAAGTACACTTCATCTCCTACCTTTATTTCTGCTGGGTTTCTGTGACTATTAGCGAATTTCAACATTTGATCTTGTGCTCATTTGAACTTAAATTGTTTCAAAGCTTCATCCCTAGTCATTAAATCTTGTGCCACCGCCTTTACTGCCGTCTCTCCAGGAATGTAACGAGCCAATGATGGTGGTGTTCTCCCTATACCACTTCGAAAGGAGTGCATTTCGCTGTTTCCTGATAGCTAGCGTTGTACCAATATTCTGCCCACGGCATGAAATGTATCCAAGTCTTTGGTTGTTCTGAACAAAAACACCTCGAATAAGTTTCCAAAATTCTGTTTAGAACCTCTGTTTGCCCATCTGATTCTGGATGATAAGCTGTACTCATATTTAACTTTGTCCCTTGTAACCTGAATAACTCCTTCCAAAACAAACTCATGAAGAGAGGATCTCTATCACTCACAATAAAAGCCGGAGTTCCATGCAGCCTAACCACCTCCTTTACAAATATATCTGCCACAGCCCTTGCTGAATAAGGATGCTTAAAGTGGAATAAAATATCCATACTTGTTGAGTCTGTCCACTACAACCAAAATGGCATCAAAACCATTAGATTTAGGTAATCTAATGATAAAATCCATACTAATCTCAATCTCTTCCCATACAGCTACTGGAATTGGTAAAGGTTGCAACAATCCTTGAGGTGAGCTGGCCAAATATTTGCTTTGTAGGCACACATGACAAGCAGCCACAAATTTAGAGACTGTCTTCTTCATTCCTTTCCAATGAGCAATCCTTCTAAGAGTGCGGAACACCCTGAATGACCCCCAATGGGTGTAACGTGGAATTCTTTTAGCAAAATAGGAATCTATATTGAATTTGCCGACAACACCAATTTGCCTTTATAATGAAGTTTACCGTAACGGTGGAATTCTTGTAGCAAAATAGGAATCCATATTGAATTTGGTGGAATTTTTGTAGCAAAATAGGAATCCATATTGAATTCGCCGACAACACCAATTTGCCTTTATAATGAAGTTTATCATTCTCCAAAGTATAATTTCCATTGGAGTCAGGATTTTGGGTCAATTTTGTGATAATCTTTTGCAGTTCACTATTATTACGAATTTCCTCCTCAATCTCATTTTGATTTTGCCAATAAGGACGAGATATGAAACTTAGTTCCACTGTATTCCCGAGACAATGCGTCAGCTGCCCTGTTAGTGGCTCCTGGTTTATATATGATGTCAAACTTATTCCCTAACAATTTGGCCAACCAATTTTGTTGATTTTAAGTTGTAATTCTTTGTTCTAACAAATGTCTCAAACTCTTCTGGTTAGTATACACAGTGAACCTCCTTCCCACCAAATATGGTCTCCAATGTTGAATAGCTAACACTAAAGCCATTAATTCTTTTCCTTAAATTGATTTAGTTCCCACCAAATATGGTCTCCAATGTTGAATAGCTAACACTAAAGCCATTAGTTCTTTTCCTTAAATTGATTTAGAAAGTGAAGTTTCTGCCATTCTCTCAACACTTCTTCCGGTTGCTTTCTCTGTTCCATAGTCAATTGCATTTCCTCCATTTTAACATCTCCAACACTTGTATTTTCAGCACCCGAACACACCGAAACAGCTGCTATCTCTCTCTTTTTAATGCTTGAGGAGTCACTAAGTTTTTCCTCAATGAAGAATCTCCATGTATCTGTACCATCTCTCCCTTATACTGAAAAGTCATGGTTAATGTTCTCCAACTTCACGATACCATCTCTCCCTTATACTGAAAAGTCATGGTCAATGTTCTCCAACTTCACGATGCCAACCATGTAACCCCTAAAATCACATCCACTCCTCCTAATTCAAAAAGATAAAATTTTTCTTTGATTATATGTTTTTCTAGTTTTACTGTCACTTCTTTGCTCTCTTTTTAATGATTGAGGAGTCACTCCTCCTAATTCAAAAAGATAAAATTTTTCTTTGATTATATGTTTCTCTAATTTTACTGTCACTTCTTTGCTATCTCTCTCTTTTTAATGCTTGAGGAGTCACTAAGTTTTTCCTCAATGAAGGATCTCCATGTATCTGTACCATCTCTCCCTTATACTGAAAAGTCATGGTTAATGTTCTCCAATTTCACGTCTCCCAATGATGCCAACCATGTAACCCCTAGAATCACATCCACTCCTCTTAATTCAAAAAGATAAAATCTTTCTTTGATTATATGTTTCTCTAATTTTACTATCACTTCTTTGCACTATCCTTTCGTACCTCTTCGAAACTCATCACCCAATTTGACACTATACACAGGTGTGTCTTCCATATCCAGCCTCAACTCTTTCACTAAATATATTGATATAAAGTTGTGGCTGGCTCCATTATGTATTAATATTAACACCTTCCTCCCTCTAATCTCTCCCTGCATCTTCATGGTATGTCGTTGGGTTAGTCCCTGCTGACAGCTCTAACAAACTCATTTGTGGGCTCTCTTTCGTGTCCCGACTTTCAGTCTCCCATCGCACTGCTTCTTCAATCTCTCCTTGTATTTGGGTTTCTTCCTCAGGTTCCTCTTCTTCCCCACATATCACAACCCTCAAATTTTTATCATATATCACAACCCTCAAATTTTTATCAGGACATTTATGTCCGTGACTGTAGGGTCCTCCGCAATGGAAACAATGACCCTCATCTTTTCTTTTCACGTATTCAGGATATGGCAAGGTTCTAGCTCCTCTATTTTTCATTCCTTCTCCCCCATACGCACTATATTTCATGTCTCTTGTAGCATTGAAAGATTCTTTCCTCCCATTACTACCAATGCTGGATTGTCCTGTTTCACTAACTCCTTTATAGTTTCCTAGCCTTGCAGTCACTCCTGAACCCCCTGTATACCGAACATGGGAAGACCGATAACTCTGCACTCCTCCCCTGTCAAAATTTGACATGTCTTCTAAGTCCAAAGCAATATCCATAGCTCTCATCAACTCCTTAGGATCATGTGGACGAATTTGATGCCTAAGTTTAGGTTGTAACCCTGCTAAAAAATACCCCATCAATTGTTCTTCCGTGAAGGTTGGGGCTTGAGAAACTAGCAGCTCAAACTCCTAGATATACTCCTCCATGCTCCCTTCTTGTTTCAACTTGGCCAATCGCTCAAAAACTGAGCTTCTATCACGTCCCCCAAATCTTCGAATCAAAGCTTCAGTAAAACTCTCCCAAGATTGATTCTTGGTCTTCTGTTTCCAAAACTGAAACCAGTAACTAGCATTACCTTCCATAGTTATGAATGCTATCTTTAATTTGTCCTTGGCAGCCACTTCTTGCACCTCAAAAAATTTCTCCGCCCTTGAAATCCATCCTTGCAGATCCATTCCTTCAAAAACCGGTAATTCCACCCTCCTAGTCCACATTTTAACCCTTTCTTCTTCCTCCTCTTTAAAATTGTTCCCTATTTCAGCACTTCTTTCTCTTCTTTCTTCGCCATTGACAGAATTCTCACCACCCTCCGAGCTTTTATCCACTTTTTGGAAGTTTTTAACAGTTCTTTCAGCTCTTTTAAATCCAGCAGGCCTTCTTTGATCATGTCCATGTCAGTCTTCCACTCTGCCATCACCCTACCTTGTTCGCTGGCCCATTTTTCTAAGACACTCAATCGTCCTTCCATTTTGTCACATGCGACTCACCTCCGTTCAAAGAAATCCGACAGTTTCCACCCCCATTTTGATTTGGCAGATCCAAACTGTTACGTTCCTTTAAATCTGAACAGTCCCCAACTAATCACCTCTGCACTCCACTAGCATTGCTGCACCGCTTGGTCCCCTCCACTAGCAGCTCAACACCGATTGGAAACACTCCACTCACTCACCGTTTGAAAGGAAACAAACAAGAAAAAACAATCAAGTTCTGAATAACCTTTTTATTGATATTCACAACAAAATAGAATCCTCACAAAGGAACCACTTGTTCCTTTCACACAGGTTACACCTGTCCAACTTTTACAATTTCCACTCTGTCCTCTTCTCACTAGGTTGGTCTTATTAAATAGACCAACTTTTCTAATTTCTCTAACAACTTAACCGTCTCCCACATTATTCTCCCTCCTCACTTTTCTTCTATAATATACATTTAATTCATTTTTTAGATTCTTCTTCTGTGGAATTGATTCTCTAACAATAAATGTAATACTCGAATTTTATTATGTAAAGATAAAAAATACAAAAAGAATACCAAATTTCTACGTATAGAAAACTATTTATTAGTCATAACAACAACCATTTAGAGTCTCGAAGAACTTGTTTTACAGTTTTGGATTTGATTGAGTCACTTGTGGACTTGCAGGAACAATAGGATTTGGATGAAATATTTCAGGAATATAGGTAGAAACCAAGGGCCAATTAGAAGATGAGAAATGACGAATTGGTTCAAAAAAACGATAAGGATTACGAAACTATGCTCATTAAAAAAGTCATCTTTAGAAATAAAGATTATGCCAGTTGAAGATAAACATATATATCCTTTATGACTGGCAGAATAACCCAAACTAAACTGACCTTGAAGACAGTGCTTAGCTAAATTTCGGTCACAAAAATAAAAAGAAAGTTGGATGATTTAATGAGAACAGAATTCATGCATAACAAGAGTAACTATTGCAAAACTGCATGAGTATAGTTTTGTGAGAAATTATGAAATAATCCAATATTAACTTAACACTCCACTCAAAGGAAATAAATCTGTCATACTCCTGTTAAATAGAATAAAGATGATTCATTGCTAACAGTATTGGTACACTTTTAGAATATCAGACTCAATTAAAGAACAATATTCTCAATACATCATACTAAATTAAAAGGGTTTAAGAAAAAGAAATGTACTTATGAGTCACTAAGCCCTTGTCAAGTCTTGAGGTATACCCTAATAATGGAAAGAGACAACCAACCCCAATAAAAAATAAATACTTACAGTTTGTTAGACTCTGGATACTTTTGTTGAGCTTCCTACATCCAGAATTTATATAGGCTTTAACTCTCTTAGTTTCATTAGCCAAAACTATCTTGTCCACTAATTTAGAATGCACATCTATAGGAGGCCTCCCAATAAACTCTGCACAATTAAAGTTAAAAGTTACTAAGTAAGGCGTTTTGTTTCATGGAATCCTTTTGCATTCGGGAAAAATGGAAGTAGGAATTTTATTCCCAGAAAGCTGCATACCTTTGTTTGTACAATTTTTATATGCATGATAAGGGGGTGAGTAAGTTAAATTCTCATGGGAATGAGAGAAGTTACTTTGTAATCTCCATTATAAATTCCATTCTTTTATTTTATTACTACAGTTAATTTAGAATTTAAAAAGTATTATGAGAAATAGAAAAGTTAACTAAACATATTTTAGATATGCCTAGGAATAACTTTCCAATTATAACATCCCTGTAGACTACGTTCCTGGGAATGATAAATCATGACTTGAAACAAACGCCCCCAAAGTGAATAATAAGCAATATCATTAGTTTACAGTAACATGTGCTAAAAAAACATTCTGTATAATTACCAAGCGCTTGTTGAAATCCAGACAGCAGCCTGCTTCCAGCAATTCCCAACTCATCAATCTTTGCAATCCTATCATAGGGTAGCTGTTGAGAAATAAAACTTTATACCGACATATTATGTGATAAACAGAATACAAAATATAATTTTTTCCATCTATGTATGCATATATGAGTGAGTACGTATGTGTTAGGGAACCAAGATTGTTACAAAGGAATAGAATCAGGAAACTGATAGAAAGTCTGGTATTGTTGATGATCATAGGGAAATATTAAGGAAATAGTCCCACTGCAACAGAGCAATGCTCCTTGTCCATAACAAACTAACAGAGTATCCCTCTTTATATATATGAGTGAGTGTGTTATGTGTTACAGAACCAAGTTTCTTATAAAGGAATAGAATAGGAAAACTGATAGAAAAACTGGTATTATTGATGATTAAAGGAAAATTTAGTTGGGAAACTTTCCCACTGCCACAGAGCAATGCTCCTCCAGAGAGCTAACGCTCCCTGTCCATAACAAACTAACAGATTAACCCCCTCTTTCTCTCTACTCAATCCCTACATACCCAGTTTCCCTTACACAATTGGCATCTTTGATTTGCACCTATTTTCTTTTTTCTTTCACGACCTTAGTAACACAAAGGGTTTTATCAATCAAGAGATGAATTTGATTTATTGATTTATGTGAATGAAATAATTACTCAATACGAAGTAGTTCCAACCTAACAAGAATAACCCTTCATGTTTATAATTTTGAAGGGTTAGCATCCGTCAAGGCAAACATATAATTTATTTACTCCACACACAAATATAACTACCACATTTAGACCAATGATTTTTGGTAAAATACAAAAAGCTAACAACTTGCAAGATTAGCAATTACCCTGTCATGAAAGCTCTGAATTTTTGAAAAATTTCTTCCTCCAATTCAGAAAGTGATTTGCCTTCCCTGCTTTCCATTCTGCAATTTATACGAAAGAGTAGAAATTGATAAAAATAAAGTGCATAATAGAATAGAGATCTTAGTAGATCAACTCATAGAAAATCACATTTTTGCCTCAGTTCATAACTTAAAAGGCTAAAATACTGACCACTAGTTAAAAAGCTTGAATATCAAATCAAGCAGTTTTTAAAAGTATATATATAACAAATACAAAATAATGTTAATTTCTCTTTTAAAAAAGAGAGATTAATTTAATGAACCTAACTCTATTAAAAGTTCAAACAAAAGTTATCATCAAAGTCTAGAAAATGAAAAGGCTAAGATTTAAAAAAATAATAATTCAGTTTTATAGGGATAATACCATTCACAACGCTTCCTGCCATCACTACCACTGTGGTATGCAATCTCATTACAATAAGGTTATAGCCAGCTCAAAATCAAATGAAACCAAATGGGGCAAAGAGATATGTGCATGTGTAGAGAGAAGAGTTGCCATTTATTTATTCAAGGAGTCAGTCTTGACACAAAACAATAAGAAACCTTTTGCGGGTATTGTACTTCATCATCCAACCACAAGACTAGAAGTTCTCAAGGAACAAAATGTTCACAAATTTCATATATTTTAAAATTCTACTTGATACTTCATTGTACCATAGTTGTCAAACCTCAGATAGTGATGCAGTGCAGCCAATCCAAAAGTGCTGTAGCAATATAGTAGAATGGCAGATGCCAGGATGGTTGCTATGATGGAGACTATGTATATAAGTATTTTATACAAGATTAAAAAACTAATTACCCGAAATTAACTATTTTTTTTAATCAAGAGTCACGCTGAAATAGTATGTACACACACTATCACTATAAATCTAAGGCAAAATTAACAAGTCAACAAGGCCACAGAGTTAAAATTGCAAAGAAAAGCATACTATAAATTAGCCCACCTCTAAATGGGCTGGCCCTAGCAGTAGCAAAACCCATGGGGCAGCCCATGTGTTATTTTTTTAAAGTACAGAGATTTTAAAGTTCAGATTTCAATCATTTTAATCAAAATAATTCCCATCAGACAAGCCAAGACAATACTTCTCATAACTGAACTGGAAAGTTACTTAGACAGATTCATCATATGGTCTATTTCAGTAGTAGATGGACTAGACAGTCTACTGAGACCATCTACCTGCATATCAACCACTAGAGGGTCTAGCACAGTTAGAGTATAGGAATCTGTAGACAAGATTTTACTTACTCAATATTCACAGGTACATTAATGAGGCATGGAACCACAAACCTTCTCTACTTTCCTTTGACCCTTAAAAAAGATCCCAAGTCAGGTTTCTGGCCATATCATTAATAGATGTAGAATCTACAATGGTTTTTCATATAGAGGATTAAACAATTTTACATAATCAAATCACAGTCAATAACAGATAATTTGATATGTTGAACAGCTATGACAGACTCTAGAATAATGTTAGATGTAGTAGGTATAACTCTGTAAGGAGGGTATGGACGGGGAAGGGTAAAGACCAAGAAGAGTTCAAGAAACAATTCATACAACGCTTGAAGACCCTGGAAATGAACTTGGGGACAGACCATATTTTGGTGGTGAGGAGTTTGGGTACGTGGATGTGGCTCTTGATTTTTCAAGGAACCTCACAAGACAATCTTTCACATAATCATCCTTATACTCATATCTTTAAGTATTCCCTAAACACTAGTACATACATGACATCTATATAACCCACAAGAGTTTGACTGACAAGAAGCCACAGCAAACTTTTAACACGAGATATTAAAAGAATGGGAAAATAGATGAAATAAGAGGTACCTCTAAAGACACTTTCTCAATGCTTCACCCTAAGACCAAACAAAACAAAATGCTTAAGAGAAAATGCTATGACTTTGAGAGCGTCGGCAGGACGTGGCGCCGGAGTTCAGCGACGCTCCGTTCGTGTTCCCACTCCAGTCATGTTTCCGGCTTGTGCTTCAACCTCCCTCAGTTCGACAACCCAAATTCTGGTGATCTCCAGAATTATGCTTTTACAGAATTTTAAGAATTAAAATAAACTATTTGAAATTTGAAGAATCAAAAGTAGATTTATTTTAAATAATAAAAACTAAAAGTATAATTAAATAATATTGTGTGTGGAATTACTAATCAATAAAAGTCTTATAGTTTCAATTTTATTATTTATATTAGTAAAAGAACCATTATTAATAAAAAACTATAATAGAGACCATATTCAGATTTAAGATTAAAATTTACATCTTATAGAAAATTTTCATTCAAATATGCATGACGGAAAACCTTAAATTTTAAATAAAAAATAAATCATAAAAGATTCTTAAAAACAATTATCAACTAAATAAAGAAATAGGACCAACCATTAATAGTGATTTTTTTTAATTTAAGTTTTTAAAAATTAAAAATATCCATAATAAACCAATAACACGCAGATGTAGAATTAAAATTCTGTAACCAAATTTAATTTAGTTGAAGGTAAATTATATCGGTACATAAATCATCTCTTTTCTTTAATTTATTAATTTTTTTTCTATTTTATCATATCATTTATATTTTTCATCTGGCTAAATTTTAATTTTGACCAGTGTTTAATTTATTATCCACTATTTCGGGTTTTTTTTTAATTTAATCTTTGTACTTTAAAATTTTGTATTTTGATCGAATTTTATTTTTGTGTATGTTTCGAATCAATTAAATTCTGAATCTAACAAATCCTTTAAAATATAAAATTAATTTAATATAAAAATGAAAGAAATAAAAACATATGCAAAATTGTATATTAGATTTTTTTATGCAAATGCTATATTAGATTTAAAATATAAAAAAAAATAGAAAAGAAATTATTTCTATTTATCTCATCTTTTTATCTCTTATTTATTATTTATACTAATAATTTTTTTTTTTAAAAAAGAGCTATACTCATGTACTGTACATCCCAAAATTGAGGTCTAGGTTAACTTTTGGGAGTGCTTTATGTATGGATAGGCCAGAGTATGTGGGCGGAATAGTAACTCACATAAAGGAATCTGGATCGGGTAGGGTCGAGTCGGGTCGGATCGGTCCGATAATCTTGCGGGATGGTGTGGGAAGTTTAAAATGATGAGATTGGGTCTGTCATTGTAAGGAATTTTTTGCAATATAACCCAATCACCAATAATTAAACAATAAATAAAAAATAAATAAATTCTATAACCTGACGAACACAATAAAAGGAGCTACACTTGCAGTTCCAAATCCCTCTTTTTTTCTTTCTTTTGGGTTTCCCTTATCACCGATTCGCGCTGTGTTGTGTTCTGCATCAATTGTTCATTGTAAGTTCTCTCTCGTTCCTCTTTCGCAATCTCCGTTTCTTCAATTGCTTTAATCTTGTAACGCTTTCATTTTTGTATTCGTTCGATGCGGCTTCTTCCGATTCAATCTTGTGGTTCTCTTGTCGCATAATCCCTTCAATTCGCCAATTTTTTACGCAGTTGGGAATTCGGGAAAAATCAATAATTGGATATTTTTAACTTTTGGTTATATTTCTCCATTCTGGCGAATTGTGCTTCTCGTAACCCTAATTTTAGTTTTGCTGAGGAGATTATTTTAATGCTGTTTTGTGTCCTATCGGATTGGGTACTTTTCTTGTTTCTCAATTAATCACTTTTTTTGTGTAATTGGCACCGACAGAACGATCATTCCAGCAAATACTCGCTGTAATCGGTTATTCTGCAGTTGTTATTGAAACAACAATGCGGGGCTATGACGATGAAGGAGATGTAAGCATTCCTGATTTTGTAGGGTTTAAGTAAACATTTCCCAGTTTACTATTATTTGTTCTATTATTGCCTTCCCTTCTGTCTTTTGAGTTTTATGCTGCATCTTTTGCCTGATGATAACTCCTATTTGATGGAACCACAGGGTTATGATGATTATTACGAAGACGAAGGACAGGACGAGTATGAAGAGGAGGGTGAGGAAGAGTATGAAGAAGAGGAAGAGGAGCCTAGGAAACCTTCAAAGGAAGAAATGGAGTACCTTGAGTTGAGGCAGAAGCTGAAAGAATCAATTAGAAAGCAGATGAAGAAGGAGGGTAGTGGTAGTAGTACATCGCGCCTGGATGCAACAGACCGCAGGAAGAATAAGCTTCCATATGATAAGTGAGTCTTGCAACCATATTTTCACCAACCACTTTTTACATAAGTGCTTTGAGGAAGTCTCGAGCTAAAATATCCTATTTTGATTGGGGCTTCGGTTCAAGAATCCAAATTTTTGTTCTTTTTGTAAGTTCGATTGTACCTTCTCTCTTTAGCATTGCCCTTTGGGGCATGACGACCTTGATCTGATTGATGAAGTCGCTTGTTTATCATAAAAATCTATATGAAATCAGTTGTCAGAGGGATATAATCTCATTTTCTTATTCGATTAATTTTTATTTTTATTTGTTTTCAACAACATCTGGAAGATTTATTTTTGTGTGTTGGGAGGCTAGTTACTGCTTAGCCACCATTCTTTTCACTTTTTTCGACATCTGGATTGATGTTTTCGTTATCTTATAAAAGGTTAGATGCTCAGTTGACTGCACGCAATCCATAAGTTTGTTCTTTTAACTGAGCATTTACTTTTTATATTGATTATGTATGATCATATTTTTGTGTAATAGGTCAATTTAATCTTGCATACTCTAATTTCTGTAAGATGTTTAAGCTATCTGCTGTTTCATTTATGCAATTTGTGATTTTGGGGCTTAAGCTGTTACTTTTTTCTTTTGGCTTGTTTGTGTGATATTATTATACATGCTCTTTATTGATGAACATTGAGTTTGCTTGGCATGCTGTTTTGGTAAGTTGAATTTTTCTGATTGAAATAGTGAAAATATTATCTCCTTTCGTTGCAGTTATGGTTCCTTTTTTGGTCCATCTCAACCAGTTATTGCACAGAGAGTAATCCAGGAGAGCAAGTCATTGCTGGAAAACCAGCATTTGGCATCTAAGATTACTAACCCTCATCATGCTGTAAGTTTTCAGAATCTGTTTCAGTTTCAGTGTCCTTCATTAGAAGTTCTGTATATTGATCTTCATTTTCTGCTATTAAAATTCCTTTCTTTTTTGAAGGGATATTGAACATTTTAATACTGACTAATTGGGATCTTATAGCAATGACACCTTATTTCCCATTTAGAAATGTTACAAGAAATTTAAAGAGGCTGCAAAACAATAAAAACAGTTGTATAAGAAACTTGACCTGTTTATTATTTAAATGTTTTCCCTTTCCTGTTTCGCTTGCCCTCTTTGCAGTAGAGGAATACCTTGTAAGGTCTAGTGTTTGATGTGGTGGATTTATCAATGTAGTAAACTTTTACTTTAATGCCAAGCTCCTAATGTTTTATTCCTTATTGTGACCTGAGAAGCTCCCTTGGCAGTGATTCATGTTGTATAAGACTAAAGTGAAATCTGTAAAGCAGCGTGAAGCATCCCCAAAAATGATAATGTAGCATATCAGAGTGACCAATGTGCCGAACATAAGAATTACAAAGCAAAATAGTTTCGGTTACATGCATTGCGTACTAGATTATAGAAGTACTCAAATTAGACAAGAGGTTGGCCTTGCGATTGAAGACTGAGACAGGGCTTCAGCTTGTACTCGTAAATCCACTATTTGACCTAATTATTAGCTTAAACATTAGGCTAGGGTATTGTAACATATTTCATCCTATAGATAATATATCTAGTTTAATTATTGTCATCTATGTTTTTCAATAGTGAATACATATCCGAATGGATATCCTGAGAAATGTGTGTTGCTGTATGACCAAAAGCACTTATTGCCATGCCAAAAGTTTAAGTTGTTAGTAGAGGCTCCACTCACATATAAACATCTTGCATCAGGTGTGGTCCCTTCCATAAACATTGATTCAATCTAACCCATAGAGCAAACGTGTACCTTCGTGATCCTTTGGGCATCGTCATTTCATGTCAAACTCAAGATTGAAACCTACACTTGCTCCGATGCCAAATGATATGACAAAGAGTACATATCACCTTGCCAAAAGCATAAGCTGACGGGTGCAACTCTTGACATATATCACCCTGCATTCGATACCCTTTCCTATTTAAGCCATTGGTATGGGCTAGGGCATTGGGTTGAAACCTGATCCATAGATTTAATGTACTCTCCTGACCCTTTGGGCATGTCAATTAAAAATTTAAACCCCACCAAATGCTCCGAGTGTTGTAAATGCACCTAAACGTTTGATTTTTCACATGATATGACAGTGGAGTGTTAGATCTTTTACATTTACACATGGGGAAGGGTTTGCCACTTCTTGGAAATTAGATTGTCTAGCATTGCTTCCAAATGTTTAGATAACTCCGCACAGTATCCCTTGTCCTCTTTGTGCTTATTTAAATGACATATACCATTTGTCTTGTGTTTTTTAGTTTTATACTTGTAGTTGTAACTTGGTTTATTTTTTAATATATGTAACTTTAAATCCTAAAGCTTAAGAGGGGAAGGTTAGAATATATTTAGATTATCTAATAATAATGTCAGAACTTATTGTGGAGTACATTAGTAATCTAATTGGGGAACCTTGTGAATTGTTTCTTTATTCTATTAGGCTTGTACCAGTTATACTAGTACTTGTCCTAAACGTATTACTGCCAATCAATAATCTAGTTAGTGTAATTGTTGTTAGCTATCATAATATTAAAATGAATTTTGCTCAAATATTGTAAATATGCAGTAGTTAGATGCTTTTTAATTTATTTTTCTCCCTGGAGTATATTATTGAATGTTGCTTTCTCATAATGATATTTTCTGCAGAAGAAAAACCAGAATAAAGCACCTAGTGGGGGGTCAAAGTCTTCATCTCATAATCCACCACCCAAAGTCAGCGAGGTCTTGTTGCTATCTGTGTTAAGTTTTGCATGTAACTTTGTGGCTTAACTCCTATGCTCTAGATGATTATTTTTCTTGTTTATACAGATGCAAGTTAAAGCCCAGAAACTCAAGAATACTAGAGATTACTCATTTCTTTTATCTGATGATAAGGAGCTTCCAACACCTTCTAAAGCTCCCCCACCTCAGAATATGCATATACGAAATTCTGGTATATTACCCTCTTGGCTATATGTTTATATGGTGTTGATTGTTGGATTAAAACATGTTATTGTAATTAAGGAAACTTATACAGGATTTTTGCTGATGTTGAAGAGGGACGACCAGCTCAAGTTCCAGCAAGGAGTAAAGTGCCTCTAAGCAATGGTAGCAAGCATGTTCGGGCAAATCATGAGGAACGGAACCTAGGTTCTGTGGCTGGCCGTATGCCTCCTAGATCAGGATCTGGTTATAAGACTAGTTCAACCAGTAAACCTAGTATGGCATCAGCTGATTCTAGAAAACAGCTTGGTAACAACAGTGGTAATGGACCAGGTCGGCCAGTTGGGTCAAATGGCATGTCTTCAAAGATGTCTGTTGGTAACACTGGGAACAAGTATTCGACACCTGGTATAAAAAACCCTGTTAATGGTATGTCAAAATCACTCCCATTAAAGACTCATCCTCCCATTGAGAGGCAGAGTGTGGAGCAAAGAATTCCAAGGCAGAGCATGGAACAAAGAATTCCAAGGCAGAGCATGGAACAAAAAATTCCAAGGCAGAGCATGGAACAAAGAATTCCCAGGCAGAGCATGGAACAAAGAATTCCAAGGCAGAGCATGGAACAAAGAGTTCCAAGGCAGAGCATGGATCAAAGAATTCCAAGGCAGAGCATGGATCAAAAACTTCCAAGGCAGAGTGTGGATCAAAGAATTCCAAGGCAGAGTGCAGAACAAAGAAAAGATGTACGAGAACTAAATAGGCCTAAAATGATACCAAAACAACCAGTGGCATCATCAAAACCACAGGTGTGATGCTATATACTTTTGTTTACTTACACATGGGTCCCTTATATTGTGGATTTTTACCTTATATTTAAATTGCTCAATCGTTTTGCAGATAAATAGACCACTTAAACAAAATTCAGCGCGTACTGCTTCCCAAGATCATCGTCCCAAGCCTAAGGTTGGGAGACGACCCTTTGATGATGAGGAGGACGAAATTGATATCAGTAACATGATCAGATCAATGTTTAAGTGAGACTTTTGTTTTGTAGATTGATATGCAGATAACATTGAGCTTTTACGAATGAGTTTTTAATAATCATTTGTTGGACCATTTGCAGCTATAACCCCAAGAAGTTTGTTGATGATGATGACGATGATGATATGGAGGCAGGCTTTGATGAAATCATGAGGGAAGAAAGGAGGAGGTTTGTTTCTTTCTGTTTAAAGTTGAGAAATGTGATTTCTTAATGAGTTCAGTCTTGATTTTAGCTGTTCGTTAAATTGAACTCAAGCTAATGCAAAGTTTTTCTTTTCCTCATTTTGCGTTCAAAAGTTGGCCTTACAAGAAACTCCGGGCAGTTAATGATTTCACTTTACATTCTTTTCTTCGCATAAAACTAAATGCATGCGTCAAATACTTTGGTTTCCCTTTCATTTTACTAGATAACTATGTTACAAATCCTAATGTTGTCCTTTATTCATATGATTCCTGAATGACGTTTCTTCATAGCAAATAGTCGTTTGTGTTGTCGATGATTTTGTGTAATGCGCATGCAGTGCCTTAATTGCGAGAAAGGAGGACGAGGAGCAACTTAGATTAATTGAAGAGGAAGAGGAAAGAGAGAGAAGACGACGAATGGCCAAGTTGAAGAAACGGAAGCTTGGTGAGTAGCAGTTATAGTATTAACACCGAGACCATCGTTTGGCTTCGGAAACATGTCATTGCTTTTGGTATGATGAAAATTCCCTTTTTCCAAGGGTTGTTTAATCATGAGATTAAATTATTTCAATTCATCAATGAGAAGATAGAAAAATATGTGCCCTCAGATTCAGCTTGTTTCAATTTGAATTACATGGGAAATATATACCGTTGTGTAAACGAAGTTTCGTTTTTAGTCGAAGGGCAGTGGTACGGGTTGCATTATAAGATTTGTGCTTTGCACATTGATTGACCGTCATTATACCCAGTGGTGGATTGATCGGAAAGTAGTGAGATATTGTTCAACGTTGTGCTTTGTTTATTATTCTGTGCTTCATAATCTTCGTATTTTTCTGTACGAAGATGACACTAAGGTTTGAAGTTTGGATTTTGTACAGACTATCAAATTCCTGAAACTAGGCCGACTTTAGAGGAACAAAAGGTCATAATACTTAAAGACTGTTTTTTCTTTTCTTGGATAAAATTCAAACAATATTCCTGGTCTTTTTTAACGTTTGCACTTTTTATTTGTTTGTATAGAAATAGAATGCAAGGAAATTTAAAAGGAAAAAACAATTTATAAATTCAAATTTTACAGATTTTTTTAGTAAAAATAGAGGAACACCATTTTTGCGAAATTCGCGAAAAGAATGGAATGGATTGTATGACTTCTAAAGTTACAATATCTTTTTTAAAGTAATTGATTTTAGATGAGAAAATACTATAATTTTGTTTTTAAATATATAATGTATTTCTCACATACAAATAAAATAGGTGTTGAGGAATTCTTTCATTTGGTTCTTATATTTTGGTATACGGTGAGATCTTTTATGATTTGTTTAGATAAATAGATGGATTTGGAGGAGTGAATTGGGTTGTTTGGATTAAAAAATAAAATGTGAGATTTGAAAAAAAAAAAAGTTGTAATTGATATAATGTAAGTGTGATTAATATTTTATTTATTTTTATTTTTTATAATTAATAAAATTTTAAGATTATAAGTTTGACTTTCTAATTAAAAATAATTAAAAATGATCACGTTCACCTTTTCAACTTTATTCTTACTAACCACAATTTTATTCGACGACCACAAAAAATGTTGTAATAGTAAAAAAAAAAAAAAAAAA
>Ga0209489_100194_pt1 | contig 97679 bp, 77 predicted proteins | sample SiratrowhiteBW_FD_187527 | JGI IMG/M metagenome (GOLD analysis project Ga0209489, IMG submission 187527) | Root nodule microbial communities of legume samples collected from California, USA - Siratro white BW (SPAdes) (version 2) | ecosystem: Host-associated > Plants > Roots > Nodule | place... | reverse complement strand
GACGCCCAGCGCGTATAGATCACTGCGCGCGTCGATCGAGCGGTTCATTCGTCCGGTCTGCTCGGGTGCCATATAGGCGAGGGTGCCGGCGATGGTTTCAGGCGGTTCGGGTGATTGGCGCTCGCGCCGGAGTTGCGAGGCAATGCCGAAACCCGTGAGTTTGACTTCGCCGGTCGCGCGATTCACGATGATGTTGTGCGGCTTAATGTCTTTGTGCACGAGCCCACGCTGATGGACCTTGCCTAGAGCCGCCGTGATGTGGACGGCGAGATGCAAGAATGTTCCCACTTCCATGGGCGCTTGGAGCTGGCGCTCCACCGGCTCGCCGCCGGGATCCTCGAGCAGCAGCACGGGTCGGCCGCCCTCATTGACCAGTTCGAGCGGCCGCAAGGCCCACGCGCTGTCGAGTTCGTCCTTTAGTGCATATTCGTGAGCCAAGCGATCCCGGCTCGTTGATGGGGCGTGCTCGGCAGGAAGCACGGCCAGCACAGTTTTGCGGCCACCATCGGAGCCCTGGCGCGATGCCCGGCAAAAGATGCGGTCGTCGTCCTTCCATAACACCTGGAAGTCGCTGTCCATGCGCGCCGAACCGAAAGACTGGGCAATGTACGCCTCTAGATTTTAGAAGAGGCACGCAGGCCATATCCCGCGCGTAGGGCAGCTTACTGCTAAAAACACAGCGTGGCCCACTCCCATTTTTGGACAGCATTTCTGCCTGTAAGAAGATCGTTCAGCGAGCCGGCCTCGGTGCGGTCGCATCTATGCCTATGTCCCAGTTGGGTAAAGCGGGCGTAAGCTTGGCATAAGCCGGCCGTTGGCCGAGGTGATCCGGCAAGCACTGTCCGCCCTACCTTCGAAAGCAGACGTAGTCGGGGAACAAGCAAAGGGAAGCTCCGGGCTAAAAGGCAGCATCGGGAGCTAGTGGCGCCAGAAGCAGACCCTCACTCCGGGAGACGCCGCCTTTCACGTTGGGCAAACTTGGACAACCCCTATGCTGTTGCCGGGTTAGGAAGTAGCGCTGACCTGTCATCGAGAGCTTACGGACTTTGAAAGTTGCGGATAGCTTTCCGCGGGCATGGAAGTCCATGCCGGACATGTCAGCCCAAGGCAGCGGAATCTGCAAGGAGAGATTCCGTCACTATTCGACTACGGAGCGAATTGTCCGCGCGCCGCTGCTTGGTGACGCCCGCCGCTGCTTGGTTTACTTCTTGTCGGCGTTGGCTTCCGTGGGCGGCGGTGGCGGCTTGATGGCCGCCGTCAGCATGCGGATTTTCCACTGGCCGCCTTCCTTAACGTAGACGGCGGACCAAAACAGCTGACGGAGTTTCGGCTCGACATTGAAGGTGACATCGACATCGCCCGCCGCCAATGCCATGTCGTTGCCTAGCGGTTGGGCATAGTTGACCTTGACGGCTATCTTGTCCTCACCGCCCTTGAAGTAGTCTTCATAGGTCGCCTTCAGATCGGTTTTCACCTCTCCAACCACGTTGACTTGGATGCCGTCCTTTGAATAGAGCGACGCAACACACGCGCCATCGTGCTTGGCGACGCAGTCGGTATAGGCCGCGCCTATTTTCTCCAGCTCGGACTTGATGTCCTGCGCCAATGCAGGAATTGCCATAGCCGACACCATCGACGAGAGAACCAATGGTCGCAACATGGTTGATGTCCTCCGGTTATCGGCGCAACTGCCAGCGGAGTCAGGCGTGAGTAGGACTGTCAGTCCGGCCGCTGCGCCTTACAAGTAGGTCTACAGGGCAGATTGAAGGTTCAAGGGAGGTCGATGTATCGTATCGTGGCACGTGGCGTAGACCGCTGAAGTCGCCTTCGGGCCAATATGCGACATCATCCGTATGGGCAATTCCGAAGTCCCGTCGTACAATTGACTACCAAGTGCAATTAGTATCCAGGTGGATTGCTAATGGTGCAAGAGCGGCCAGTCCGAGTTGAGCGTCGGTTGGCGGCGATTTTGGCCGCTGACGTAGTAGGCTATTCGCGGCTTATGCATCGTAACGAGGAGGCCACGCACGCCAAACTGACTACGCTCCTCACGGATGGTATTACACACGCGATCTCTGAACACGGGGGGCGCATCGTCAAGAATACCGGCGACGGGTTCTTGGCAGAGTTTCCGAGCGCGGTGGAAGCGGTTCGGGCTGCTGTGCAGTTCCAGACGCGCATCAGAGAACTTACCGTTGCCGATGCGGCAGACGGACGAATTGCCTTCCGTGTCGGCATCAACGTCGGCGACGTGATTGTCGAGCCGCATGACGTTTTTGGCGATGGGGTCAATATTGCGGCACGGCTCGAGAGCATTGCAGAACCAGGCGGCATCTGCATCTCGTCCTCCGCCTACGATCATGTCCGCGGGAAGGTAGGGGTCGAATTCGCCGATCTGGGCGTCCAGAACCTCAAGAATATCCCGCTTTCGGTTCGGGCCTATGCGGTGGTCCAGGATGGGCTCAGCTCGGCGCCAGGGCCGTCGCGAGCGAAGCTCGACCTGCCGTCTCCCCCTCGTCTTTCTATCGTCGTGCTGCCTTTCGCCAATCTCAGCGGTGATCCCGAGCAAGACCATTTCGCCGATGGTGTGACCGACAGTTTGACCACTGACTTGTCGCGGATCAGCGGCTCGTTCGTGATCGGCCGCCATACGGCATTTACCTACAAGGGAAAATCGGTTGACCTTAAGAAGGTCGGGCGTGAGCTAAACGTCCGCTACGTGCTCGAAGGCTCTGTGCAGCGGAGCGGCAAGCGACTCCGGCTCAATGTACAGCTGATCGATTCGGAAACGGAAAATCACCTTTGGGCCGAGCGGTTCGACAAGCCGGTCGCCGATCTCTTTGACATGCAGGACGAAATCGTGGCGCGACTGGCGAACGCGCTGAATGCCCAAATGATTGCAGCGGAGGCGCGCCGGGCAGAACGTTCTGTAAATCCCGATGCGATGGACTTGAACTTTCAAGGTTATGCCTGGTCATACAGGGGCGTGGAGCACATGAGCGAGGCGCGCAGCTTTTTCGAACGCGCCTTGGCAATCGATCACGGAAGTGTCGGAGCATTGGTCGGCTTGGCGCTCGTTGATCTAACGATCGGAGCTTCCCTGCTGGCTGATAACCGAGTCGCGTACCTTTCGGCAGCCGAAGCAAATGCGATCAAGGCGCTGTCATTGGCCCCGGACCACGCAGTAGCCCACAGGATCCTGGGAGGGGCTTACATTTTTACAAACCGGTCCGCGCAAGGGATCGCTGAATGTGAGCGGGCCTTGGAGATTGATCGCAATTTGGTCGGTGCTCACAGCGCCATTGGTATCGCAAAGTTCTTTATGGGTCGCGGTGCTGAGACAGAAGGCCATATCGTCGAGGCTCTCCGTCTCTCCCCTCGCGATATCTTTGCCCACCGCTGGATGCATATTGCTGGCATGGCCAAGATACTGATCGGCGCAGACACAGAAGCCGTCGCTTGGCTACGGCGAAGCATTGAGGCCAATCGCAACTTTCCTGCGGCCCATTTCTGGCTCGCTGCGGCCTTGGGCCTGCTTGGCGAAAGAGATGAGGCGCGAAGCGCCGCAAAGGTTGGTCTTAAGCTCGATCCAGGCTTTACCATCAGCCGCTTGCTTGTAAGCGAAGCAAGCAACAATCCGACATATCTCGCCGAACGAGAGCGCGTCTGCGAGGGCATGCGCCTGGCCGGGGTGCCGGAGGGATGATGTCGCCCATTCGAGACCGATTCAGCTGGTCGTCATGCCCATCATTCCGCGGACCTCTGATGTCGCCTGCGCTCCTCCATAGAGCATGACGCCGAACGGGGGCGATGGTTGCGGGGAATCTTGAAAAATCTGAGCTGAAATTAAGGCACCTAGGACGCTCCGATCCATTCAGAACATCCCGATCAGGATGAAAAGGCCGATCTCAATCACGAAGGTCACGGCCATGATTGCGACCGTGAGAAACACATCGCTCACCGGGAGGGGGGTCATGGCACGCCTCGCACGTTGCGAAGCCCCGAAGCCCACTAGCCAACCCAGCGATCGCGGGAATGTTTCAGTTCCAAGCGGTCTTGGAGATCGCTAGCGCATTTCGAGTTCGCTGATTGCCTGCGCTGAAATCTGTGCAGGGTCTTTGATCCCGGTTTGAACGATCTTGATGATTGTCTTCGCCACCAACTCCGTGAGCGGATCATCGCGATCTTGAACACACAGGGTGCGTAACGTTTGCTCGTAAGCCTTTGTAATACAGGCAATCTCCTTCGGTGCCATACCGTGGGTTTGCAAATGCAGGTAGATCCCATGTCTCGCCCTCCAGCACGCCGATGAGGTCGCGACGAAGTCGCCGTCGAGCATCAGCTGATCCGGAGTCGAGCCGCGCGGCGCGATGAAGGCCGTTCTCAGTAGGTTCTCAGTAGATCTACTGAGAGTAGAACAGATCCAGTATCCTACTTGAGAGGGGTGCGCAGCGCTGCTGCGCCAAGCGATCCCACTTCATCGCGTCGACTATTGGACCATCGAATGGAGCCTAGCATATTCAACCTAAGCCACCCGTACAGATGATGCAGGCAGAACCGCTCTGGACGCGGCGCGGCGGCCTAAAGGTCGGCTTCGGGTTCACAGAAGCCGATATCCCACGCTCCTCGAATGATACTCGCCTAACGAGCCATTAGCAGACGTCAGTTTAGGCGAGATCGTGATCGATGTCGTGGAGCAACCTCGAAGACAAATTCCGCTCCCTATCGGCAATCGTCAAGGCAACCGCGGCTTCTTTGAGCCCTGCCCTTTCTGGCGGCCCGATATGTCACCTCTGGCCACCGTGCGGCGCAGTGTTTTGCGCTCCATGTTCAAGAGCGCTGCATCTTCACCAGCGAAAGCAGCTTGCAATCCGAAAATGCTGCGCGGACTTTTTCGGGAAGGTCTTCGTAGGCCGATTTTTGGATCATGTGCTCGCGCTTCCCGCGACAGCCAGCACTGCAAGCGGCGAATCCTAGCCGCGAATCGCGCGAGGCCTCCGGTCAGGCACATCCTCATGTCCTGCGCAGTTTTCAATCGGTGTAAGCCTAGCTGCCAGCGAGGGTTACATGAATGGCGAAATGGCAGAGTAGATCGAAATCGAACTCATCCTCAATGGGTTAGCACGTAAGCCTCCTCAAATTGGCCTAATCTGACCCTCGCTGGCAGTCAGGGCTAAATCGCATTTGCGCCCGGGACAGCAGCCGGGCGCTGCTCTTCCCGTACGGACAACGGCGGGCCGAGCGCTCTAGGCCGCGGACTGATTAAGGGGAGCCATAGCCCGATTGATGCAAGTTGAACGAAGGCAAGATAGTTGGTGGCAAGCCTCTCGTAGCGCGTCGCAACCCGACGACATTGTTTAATCCTGTTGAAGAACCGCTCGATCCGGTTGCGAGCGCGGTAGAGATACGGGCTGAAGCAGATTGAATCGCTGCGATTGCTTTTCGGCGGGATTTGGCCCGCGAGCCCCCAGTGCGCGAGTTTGAATCACAGGGGCCGACCAAACGGAGGGCCTGGCCGCAGTCATCGGTCACGGTGGAAGTAACGTCCATGATTCCGCGCAATTCGATCGATGCGCGATGTCCGCTGCTACGAAGGCTTAGGGATTTCCAACAGCCTAAATCCTAGCCCGCCTTGCGCAAAAGATGTGCAATCAATGATTGCTGTAACGCAAATTTCAACTAAATCTTGGTAAAAAATTTACTGGCTGGCCTGCAGCATGACGGCGTTTAGGAAACATCATCTTCCAATATTTTCCATTTGTGCTGTCGCTCATTTCGCAGGAGTCGCTTGCCATGCTTTCGCGCTATTCGATCAGGAGCAAACTCGTCGTCTTTATTTCTTTGCTCCTTCTCGTGTTCGGCGGCACTGGCCTGCTCGCCATCAGCAACATGCGGCTCATCCAGGGGGGCGTCGCTGAGTTCCAATCCCGTTGGCTGCCCGCAGTCCGCCTGCTCAGTAACCTCAGAGCCTACACCATCCGGTACGGCAGTGTCGTGCGCGATCACATTCTGGAATCCGACTCCGCGAAGAAGGCCTCAGCCGAGAAGCTTCTTGCCGATCTGACACGCGACATCGAAAAGGAGGGCGCCGCCTACGAGCTGCTGCTCTCCTCTCCGGAAGAGCGCAAGCTTTACACGGACTTCCAACAACTCTGGAGCGCGTATGTCGCGCAAGTTCCAGACGTGCTCTCTGCGTCCCGCAGGAATGATATTGCCACTGCCAGCGATCTGATCGTTCATCAAATGCAGCCGCTGCGTCAGGACAGCGGACAGGCCCTGCTGAAGGCAATGGACATCAACAACAAGCGTGCAGCGGCCGCCGGTCAAAGTGCTGAGCAGACCTATGCCTTCGCGGTTGCTCTCATTGTTGGGACTCTTGTCCTCACCTTGGTACTCAGTTCTATCGTCGGCCTATTGCTGTTGCGCGACATCTCAATGGGGATTAGATCCATCATTGCGCCGATGCGGGCATTGGCCAACGGCGATGTTACCGTGGCGGTCCATAGCCGGGCCAAGCATACCGAGATCGGCCAAATGGCCGCTGCCCTGCAGGTCTTCAAAGAGTCCCTCATCGCAAAGCAAGCCGCGGACAAGCTTGCCGCAGCAGAGGCCGAGGCTAAGATCTTACGCGGTCAGCGGATCGACAAGATTACTGGCGGCTTCCGATCAATGATCGGCGAACTCGTCGCCGCGCTATCCACCTCCTCCGGCGAACTGGAAGCGGCTGCAGAGACTCTATCTAAGACTGCTGATACAGCCCTGCATATTTCGGCAACAGTGGCCGCGGCCTCCGAAGAAGCATCTCTCAACGTTCAGACTGTTGCGTCCGCTACTGAGGAGATGACATCGTCCGTTAGCGAGATCGGCCGACAGGTTGAGGCATCGACCAAAATCGCGAGCGAAGCGGTTCGTCAGGCTGCAGAAACCAATCATCGGATCCAAAAATTGTCCACGGCAGCAACGCGCATAGGCGATGTTGTCAGCCTTATCACGACCATCGCAGGGCAAACCAACCTGTTGGCTCTGAACGCGACGATAGAAGCGGCGCGGGCTGGAGAATCCGGCAGGGGCTTTGCGGTCGTTGCTTCCGAAGTTAAAGCCCTCGCCGGCCAGACCGCGCGGGCGACCAGCGAGATAAGCGAGCAGATCAGCGAAATACAAATCGCAACGCAGGAATCCGCCGACGCGATCAAACATATTAGCACAACAATAGATCGCATCTCGGCGATTACGGCTGCAATTGCCGCTGCCGTGGAACAGCAGGCCAATACGACCGGAGAAATTTCGCGCAGCTTGCAGCATGCCGCCCGGGGAACGGTACAAGTCGCTTCGAACATAACTGAAGTAAAACAGGGCGCAGTCGAGGCAGGATCAGCATCCTCGCAGGTGCTATCGTCCGCGCAGTCTCTCACGAGAGAACGCAGTCGCTTGGAACACGAAGTCCAGAGATTTCTCTCTGCCATCCAGGCCGCTTAAGCGCGCATTTCGAGTCATTTCCAGTGCCGCATATTCAACAATCACGCCAGCAATCCAAAAATAGATCTGGAGATAGCCATGGGGACGGTCGTTCATTTCAAGCCAGCTGGTCGGCCGCTATTACCGTTCGAGGTCCAGGAAGGTGAGCGCGTTCTTGCGGAGGCACTGGACAGACTCACGAAAGCGAGGCTGTGGACCGCCGTTGGGCATCTCCAGACAGCCCTGATAGGCGCCGACAAAATTCGCGACCGACTGCCGGCCGGACCGGTCAAGGATGATTTCGAGCAGAAGCTGGCCGCGCTTATACGGCACTTCTCCCAGTTGCGCGAACAGGTCGAGCAATTGTAGCCTCATAATGGAGACAACAGTTCGGAAGCCAATGACTTCGCCAAGAGGCTCATCGCGTCATTTGCTTCGATTGCACAAAGGTGGCGGGTACCAGAGCGAAGCCGGGATCGACGAAGATTCATGAGTACGCGGTCTGGATCGGTGGAGTGGAAATAAATAGCGAAATCGGCCAGAGCGTTTTCCGGTCGAAAGGAGGCTTGAGTTGCACGGGCCGCCAAGCAACTGGTAGACCTAGTATTTGATAAATTGTTGGCTGCCCGTGCTCGTGCAGCGGCCGGGAAAAAAATCCCTGAATGAGAGTGGGCCATCATGCAAAGCAAAGCCGAAGTTTGGCTTTGGAAATCGCGTGAACAGGCCGTCCGCCAGCATGGCCTTGGCGCCCAACACAATTTCTTCGGCCGGCTGGGCGATGAACATCAGCATGTCAATCCTCGTTCTCGAACGCCGACTCGAGCAGCACCGAAGTCACGTAATCGTTTACGATTTCGTTACCTTCGATGGTAACGAGCTCTTGTGGAGTCTTGTGCATTTTGCATCCCACAGGGGGCTGCATGAGCACATCAATCCGTTTCAAGGCGCGCACGCGCGCGCTGGTTCGTCGCTGGAGCGGGGCGCCGCTGACTTGGCTGATCGTTGGCGGGTTCGTGCTAATGGCCGCGACCGCGATCGGCACGGCGCTGACTGTCGATCGCTTTCGTCGGAGCGCGATCGAAAGCGGACGCGCCAGCCTCGAGAGCACCGTGCGACTCCTTGCGCGGCATTTTGACCGTGAGTTTGCAGATTTCTCGGTACTGCAGAAGAGCATCATCGTGGAGCTCGAAAGCCATGACATCGATTCCCCGGACACGTTCCGGAGCGAAATGGCGACGCTCGCCATGCATGAGGTGCTGCGCGCCAAGGCCAGCGGTTGGTCCGATATCGCCGGGGCCAATGTGTTCGATTCCAATGGCGTGTTGATCAACTCGTCGAAGCGCTGGCCGGTCGCCGATATCAAGATCTCCGATCGAGGCTATTTCAACCGCCTGAAAAATGATTCGGCCTCGCAGGAAGAGGTCGAGGTCGTTCCCGGTCGTTTCGGCAGCGGGCAAGCAATTGTATTCGCCAGACGCATCTCTGGCCCGCGCGGAGAATTCCTGGGCGTCGTGTCCCGTGCGATCACACCGGACCTGCTGGAAGAGTTCTTCGCCTCGACAGGTCTTAGCGGAGAGTCTTCCATCGCGATGCACCATCAGAATGGGCAGTTGCTCGCACGCGTTCCACATGTCGACGCGATGATCGGCCAAAACTTCCATAGAGGTTCGGCTGAGCAGATGGCTGTCTTCGACCGTACTTTCGTCACCACCCAGCTCGCAAGCCCGGTCGACGGCAAGGATCGACTGGTCGCCTCGCAGATGCTCACTGACGAGCCGCTGGTCGTGGTTGCGACCAGGACATTAGATGCGACGCTCGTGACCTGGCGCACGCAGACAAAATTCTTCGTTACCGTGGCGGTGGTATCGATCTGCCTATTGGTCCTAACGCTCTATTTGATCTTCCGCCAGATGACGAGGCGGCTTTCAATCGAGAAGCAGCGATTGGATACCGCGATGAACACGATGACGCAGGGTCTCCTGATGTTCGACCAGGACGAGCGGCTCATCGTCTGCAACCGCCGTTATATTGAGATGTACGGGCTGTCGGCCGACGTGGTGAAGCCGGGCGCCTATTTCCGCGACGTGATCAAGCATCGGCACGACACCGGCTCATTCTCCGGTGACGTCGATTCCTATTGCGACGGCATCTTAGGTACCGTCGGCCGCTTGCAGAGCTCCGTCGTGGAGACCCGTGACGGCCGGCTGATCGAGATCAGGAATCAACCGAGCGCCTCGGGCGGATGGCTTGCCACCCATGAAGACGTCACCGAGCGCGTCCGCGCCGACGAACGAATCGCGCATATGGCGCATTACGACGCACTGACCGATCTCCCCAACCGCGTGCTGATGCGCGGGCACCTGGAACGCCGGGTGGCGGAGCTCGCCGAGGGCAAGCCGTTCGCGATCCTCTATATCGACGTCGACGAATTCAAAGGCGTTAATGACTCGCTCGGGCACGAGATCGGCGACGAGCTGCTGCGCCAAGTCGCAAACCGCCTCCGCAGCTGCGTTGGCCCACACGATCTTGTCGCGCGGCTTGGAGGCGACGAATTCGCGGTCATCAAGGCGGACACTGGCGACCGAGCCGAGTTAACGGTGTTGGCGGATCAGATTTTGAAAACGCTGCGCGCGTCCGTGTACTGCAAGGGTCAGGAGATTTCGATTGACGCCAGCATCGGCATAGCAATCGCGCCGGAACATGGCGACAATCTCGAAGAATTGCTTAAGCGTGCGGATCTGGCGATGTATGCCGCGAAATCCGATGGCCGCCGCACATTCCGCTTTTTTGCAGCGGAATACGACGCCAAGGTCAGGCAGCGACGTCAGCTCGATTTCGATCTGCGGCAGGCACTCGCCAATAGCGAATTCGAGGTGCACTACCAGCCACTAGTCGATCTCGCGGCCAACGTCGTGACAGGCTGCGAGGCGCTACTCAGATGGCATCACCCCGAACGGGGCATGGTTTCGCCTGCAGAGTTCATCCCGCTCGCCGAGGAGATCGGCCTGATCGGCGAGATCGGCGAATGGGTGCTGAAACAGGCCTGCACTGAGGCTGCGAACTGGCCGGGCCAGATCCGGGTCGCAGTCAACGTTTCGCCGGTGCAGTTCCGCTCGAAGACACTGGCGCTCAATGTCGCCGCTGCACTGAACGAATCCGGCCTGGCGCCGGGACGGCTGGAGCTTGAAGTTACCGAAACGGTCTTGATCCGCGATGACGAAGAGGCGCTCACGATCCTACAGCAACTGCGCGAACTCGGCGTGCGCATCGCGCTCGATGATTTCGGTACCGGCTATTCGTCATTGAGCTATCTGCACCGCTTTCCCTTCGACAAGATCAAGATCGACCGTAGCTTCATCAGCGATATCGGTGAGCCCGAAGATTCCTCGCCGATCGTCCAGGCCGTTGTGCATATGGCCGCGGCTCGCCACATGGCAACCACCGCCGAAGGCGTTGAGACCGAGGCGCAGCGCGAGATCCTGCGACGGCTCGGCTGTAGCCAAATGCAGGGCTATCTGTTCAGCCCGGCCATCCCGGCATCCCGGCTGAAGCGGCTGCTTTCGGCTCAGCAAGCCTCAGCGGCCTAAGCCCTTCAGGACTGGTGACAGCGTTCGATCAGAAGCGAATGAATGTCGCAAATCAGTTGTTATGGAAGAAGCCGGCCAGCGGCCGACGTCTGGCTTGATCGGCTTAGCCGACTTGCAGAATTCAGAGCGGACGTCAGCAATGGGCCAAAAAGCAGCCGCTTGCTGCACTACCGATGACTGCCGTTGATAACGTCTGGGCTCTCTGAGTTGATTGAGGTCGCCGAATGCCCTGCTTTGCGCGACGGCCAATCGACCTGGCATGCCGGAAGAACCCCGTACGCTGTCAGCAGGATCACAACCATCACGGTCACGAAGTAACCAGCCCCAAAAAAGACGATACCCCAACATCCAATTGATGCGATCGCCTTGAGTTTTTAATTCGAACTCGCCCGGGCGTACCAGCCTTTTTTTTAGAGTTACCTAGTCACGCCCTAGCTGAAGCGCTTTTCTCTTTTTGCTACAGCATAGGCGCGGTTGATCTCCTTGGCCTTCTGTTCAGCGAGCTCACGTAATTCCTTGCCCAGGCCCTCAACACGATCAGGATGATATCGCGCGATTTCCTTACGAAACGCGGCTTTGATGTCGCTCGGCGACGCTTCCTTGTTCACTCCCAAGATCTCCCACCATGAACGCTCGGAGGCCGGTCTTACGACCGGTTCATCTTCTGGCCCACAGTTTTCGTCGCTTCGTTGCGCACCGGCTTCTGCCCTTTCTTCGTGAGCGGATTCACCGTTAGCCCGGCGATATTCGAGAAACCCACTCACAATAAAGAAGCCGATCAAGCCACAGCCGAGGATGACGGAGAACTCAATCCAACCCAAATCCATGGACTATTCCCCGTGGAATTGCAGGTTCTCTCGGATTGCTTTCAGCACTTCTTTTGGAGAGGAGCAAAAAAGCGCAATCGAGAAAGTATTCGCCTGCCATCCCTGCGCCATCGATATTCGCTTAAAAACGTTTACCAAGCATACTGGGCACAGGATCAGCTCCGCCGAGATCTTTAGTGCCGTCCCGCTGGACAGGCCGAAGCGCTTTTTCTCGCTCCAGATCAGAACTGAACCTGCGATACCTAGCGCATAAAGAGCTGGCAGAAAGAAAATAATCGAATACTGCACACCCCACATAGCGGCAACAATCGGTCCCGCTACAAGAATGGCCATTGCACCTGAGGAGACCAACACCAAGGACCACGCCCGACGCCCTCTTCGGCTGAGGTTCGACAGCCCCTTGAACGTTTTCTGCCGGTTTTGATCTGGAGCCGAAATACTGGAGATGAGGAACAGACGGAATGGAACGGAGTAGATTGCGAAAACAAGCTCTTTATTCATCACGGTAAATGGAACCGTCGATACCCTGAGATCAGGGCGAAGAGTTCGCGGCACCGTAAAAAGGAACTTGCCCGGCTCCAACAGGAATGCGGAGTCCGCAAGCGTCATGATCCAAGCGACCACCCAAAAGCCGAACTTCGATGTAGCAAGCTCCTCGAGCATTCGGCTAAGCAGACTTTCTGGAGAAGAACCGGCGTAGACCCGCCCAAGCCGCTGCGAGACCTCCAAACACACCAAAAACGATGACCTTCCCGAACGCTTTAAATGCGCCTGACTTCGCAGCCGCAGCAGCAGCGCCGCCAACAATCAAGGCCGCTAGACCGTATTCCGCAACTTTGTCACCGGCGCGAAATTCCGAATAACGTTGTCCCGAGTTGAAAGTAAAGTTCGCGAGCGACGCTTTGAACGCTCTAATATCGTTGTCTAACGAACCGGGGCTTGAAACGAGAATGGCATTCATCACTCCAGTCCTCCCGAGCAGTCGGATCGTGTAGTTCACTGTGACATCACCCGACTGTTCACGAAGCTTGGTCGCCCACTCCAAGCGTTTTGTTTGGATGTCGTAGTGAGGTACGACGTACCAGCCTTCGAGCACAAGCTTTTGCAATCCGCGGCGCTCCCGCTCCTCATTTCCAGAAACATTATTCTTCTTCAAGATGCTAAGCAGTTCGTCCGGATCGAGCGTCTCGTCGTCTTTCACGTAGCCTGAAGGGTCGAAGTTGAATATGGCGAACCAGCTCAAACTACTCGGTGCAAAGGTGTAGTTGCCATCTCCGCCCAAGTTCCCATTCAGCTCCAGAAATCTTCGGCTTCCGACTGATCCGAGAAAAACCGAGTCCTTTGGAACGCCGATGCTGGCCACAGTGGCGATATCGCCCTGCGACGGGCCAAATTTCCAATCGAGCTTCTTAATTTCAGCCCAAATCGGATCGTTTGAGGTCTGCTGAGCCATGGCGGCATGAGCGAAACACAACGAAGCAAATACGAGCGCGACTCTCAACGCTTTCATTATAGCCCCCCGGCTAATTGAACATTTGACCCTACACAACTGCTGTTTGATCCACAACTGGCTTAACGTCGGACCATTACCTAGTCGCCATCAGAGCAGCGCTTGGGATCGCCTCCGCCGCTCATACACCGCCTGAACATCCAAGGTTTAACGTAGGAGCCAGACCACATGCCTCTTACAGCCCGCTCGGCCCCCCGTTCGACGGCGGCGTATCTTCCATTCGAGTAACGCGGCCAGTCCAGCGCAAGACCACTGCGAACGAGCCACTCCGCAAGGTCCAATCCGCCCACTGAGCACATTGCGACGGTACGACCATAGGCATCACGATTCACAGGCACGCAGTCGACTGGCCGCCGCGCTACGAAGGCGTCAAGTTCATTGGCCGCCCTCGCTCCGCAAAGATACGGCAAGCTGTCTTCATCGCGGCATAGCTGCGAGCTTTCGGGGGCATCAATGCCCCAAAGACGAATGCGGGTGCCGTGAATTTCGAGCGTATCGCCGTCGATAATGCTTGCCTTGCCAACCAAGTCACCTGCTAGGGCCTCAGAGCCGCTCGACAGCAATACAAACGTTAGGAGGAGAATGAATGGTAACGGCATCAAGACCGTTCGCCCAGCGCCGCTGCGCGATTGACTTTTGCTTGAAGATACTCGCGATAGACCGATCGAACCGGCTCGATGAATTGTGTGCGGGTGTTCATTATCTGCGACCGCATTTGCTGTAGTTGTGACAGCCCGTTAACTAGACTCTGCTCAAGAGTTCTCCTTAGCAAAGCGATCTCAGCGTGGACTTTCGCAACGTCGCTACGATCTGGACCACGCGAAGGATCAAAGGTGAAGCGAGAGGCGAGATTGTCGCGCCAAGACATCAGAGCGTTGGTGAGCTTTGGACCAAAACCGGGTACACCGTGAAGCTTGGAACGATCGATATCGGCTGCGGTCTCTATGCCATAAGAAGCCAAGGTCTGCTTTCGGCCTTTTCCAATCCCATCGATATTCGCGTCTTCAATCTCAAAGCGATCAAGATACTTCTCTAGCTGTATTCTGGGTTGATCCTTACTCAACTGCTGCATTCGTTGATTGAGGACATCTGGGAGGTAGCGCAGTTGCTCCTTCAGACCGACAAGCTCGTGCTTCTTTTTGTCGAAAGGCATGGAACGTGTGCGTTCTTGCCACTCCTGCTCAGTCTTCGACCAGTTGGCCAAAGCAGCTTGATAAGCCACTTCATAGCTTTGCGCTTTGGTCGTTCGATCCGTCAGATTGCGGACCAAAAAGAAAGATGCCACGGCCGCAACAAACAGGAAGAATGGCGCCGGTGCGGGGAAACCGCCTGCGATTGCCAACAAGGCGAAGATTGCGCCCACGCCAAGCCCTGCCATCTTGGCACGCTGAGCAGAGCGACCGACCTCGATCGCGTCCTGACTGGCGGTGGGATGTGGAGAGGCCGAAATTTCTGGTACAGGCCCAGGACTAGTTTGCGCTTCGATTTGGCTCCACAGGAAGTTGAGATCGATCGTTCCCGATATCGGATCGGCGTGCACCAACGGGAAAAGCTGAATGCCCGTTGCGGCTTCCATCGAACACCAAGGGCAGGATATCCCACGCAGGTGCCAGTGCGATTGGTTATTGGTACACTGCTTGAGATTCTTCTCAAGATCACTCAGCGCGGTGACCCATTCGTTCGGCGACGGCCGCGCAGAGCCTCCCCTATCAAATGCTCTTTCAAATAGCTGCGCCACACTGCCGCCCATCACTTGGAGATCTGGCGTGTGGGGCGGCCGGTCCATCAATAGTTCGGCGCGCCTCACGCCATACGCAAATCGTCTCTCCTTAATCGCTTGTGCAATCGACATATCACCGGAGCCGAGATAGCGGCCTGCAAACGGATGGCGCCCCATGAAAAGCAAAAGGAAAGTCAGGACTGCTAGGCCAAAAGCGTCATGGTTTGCTGTTCGAACGACACCATTAAGGCTGATGCCTTGAAGCTCCGGAGGCGTGAATGTCTCGACCCCGACTTCACATCCAAAAACATCGCCGCCTGAGCGCACTTGGAAGCTATCGCAATCAATCAATTGGACGGTCGCATCCTGACCGACCAAGACACTGCCGTGATTTACGTCGCCGATTACGCAGCCGAGTTGGTGAACGGTGCCAAACGCCCGCGCAGTGTTCGCAGCCACGCGAACCAAAAAGCGGAGATCGGCTCGGACGAATTCTGAGCGGCGGCTCTTGGGACTGTAAAGCTTGTGTATGTCCTTGCCACCGACCGATCTTGGCATAAGTAGGCCGATCGGTTGTCTCGCTTTCGTCGTCAACAGACCGGTCGGCCAAGCGGCAACCTTAGCAATGACGTCACTATAGAGCGAGGCCATAACCTCGATCTTCCGAGCACGTTTTGGCGAGATTGCGTTGTGATAAATCTTCGCCACGCGATTTGCTGCGGCAACGACCTCGTAGACCGCACCTTCGCCGCCCTGACCGATTAGCTTGCCGATGCGAATTACACTGCCGGATGCATCCAGCATCTCTTGATTAGCTTGAACGGACATGCTCAGACCTCGACTGGCATTCTGGTCGCAAGTATCAGGGATTTGTCATCGTCGGTCCGGTCGCAGACCTTTGGCGACATGAGATACCGCTCAAGATCGGGCGTTAGCTGCCTGCTCTCTTCGAGAGACTTGCACGCCCGCACGGGCTGGAACATGGCTGAAAAGAAAGCCTCATGCACCGTCTTGGTCGCATGGTGCAGAACCAGATTTTCCAGACCGTCTGAAAAAAGGGCCACCTCCTTCAAGCCGGGTCGGTGATTTATCTCGAACTCAAACACATCGAAAGCGTCGTTCGAGATTACAAAGTTCGTTGTGTTCGCAAACTCGCCATGTTGGGGCCAGAACACGTAAGAAAATCCGTCGGCGAGGCCGTCTGAAGCGACTATCGCCCCATCGCCTATCTGAAAGAAGGCAGCGTGTTCGTCCCCGACGATGGCAAAAAGGAGCGTGCAAGCGAACTCCTTGATCGGCTCGCCAAGTCGCTCTGCTTCTTCGCCGAGAGCCTGTTGTACTTTGCCGAGCCAAGAAGCTGCCATTTTGCGAGTAAGTTCTTCAAAAGTCCCGGACTGATCGAAGTACCTGTCGATTTCGCGCCGGACAGTGGAGACCGCGCACTGCGCTCCCATCTCTGAATGCTTGGCGCTGCCTGCGCCGTCCGAAACGATTAGGGTGAGGATAGATTCACCCGGCGCATCAAACACACCAAATCCATGCGCGTCCTGGCACTTGGTGCCCGACGCGACGTGGGACGTGCCGATGGCAGACGCAGCGGCGACGCGCCACGCCTGCATGTCAGACCTCTGCCCAGCCTGATGGTGGAGGTAGCGCGACCTTGGTCCCCATTTGAGATTGCGAAACTCGGCTGAGTGAAGAGGAGAGCCACGAAAACAGTTCACGGAACTTGAGGCCATCCAAACGGATAGGTTCTCGCACTGATAGCTGTTTGAGAATGCTTACGTCGGCGCCTTTGACCGCGATGGGAAAGAATGAAAATGCCCCATTCTTCTCGCCATCTTTCACAAGTTCCGCAGCACGGTGCCAATCGTCGGTCGGCGCACCATCGGTGATCAAGAACACCCAAGGCCTATAGTAGCTGATGGCATTCGCCTTGTAGGCATCCTTGCGCTGCCTAAGCAGGTTCAAGCCGGTCTCGATGGCCTCGCCCAGCGGGGTGTCTCCGCTCGTTGTCAATTCCGTCGGGTAAAAGTGATCAGGGGTTTGAAAGTCATTCAACGTGGCCACGGGACCAAAGGTCACTACCGCAATCTCAACGCGCTTCATCGCAAGGGCATCGGTGGCGAGTTCATCCTTAAACGCTTGTATGCCCTGGTTGAGCTGCGCGATCGGGCTACCGCTCATGGAATGCGACGTATCAAGGAGCAGCAAGCATGGACACCGCGGCTCCGGGTTTTCGGCAAATTCCGTCGAGCCAAACGGCATCCGTTCAAATACGGACATTCTCTCTCTCGCTTTTTTGCTTGGGGTTATTGCGCTGGTCTGCTCGGCGCGATTGGCGCCGAAAGTGTTTGTGGAGATGTCTGAGCTGCTGGCTGTTGCGACGGCGACAACGTCGTGGCCGATCGCGTCGACGCATAGGCGAGGTAGATTGCGCCTACAAACACGATCAATGGCAACCAGATCTTACGGCCGCCCGACGTAGGTCGAACTTGCTGCACAAGCTGAACCGGGGTTGGCGCGGCTTGGGACCAAGATAGGCCCGTGCCCGGGAGGCCGACGCTGGCCCGTGCCCCTTTCGTGCCGAAAGTGTAGCGAAATCCCCGCCCGCCGACTGATAGGCTAGTGCTCTTCAGTCCGAAATTCCAACGAACTCCGGGCAGCAGCCGAACCGAGCGACGAAAGCGCAAACCCATGATCCCCCCGTTGCTTATCCTCGATAGTTACTCAACTTGACGTCCCGTGCAACCGAAAGGGGTATTGATCGCCTTTGCGCCTTTGTGCACGGCACAGCAGCCTAGAGATATCCGGAAAACCACGGACAAGGTCGCTACCTTACAGGAGAGGCGTCCGTCGTATTCTGAAACTTCGCAATCCGCCGTCGCCCCAACCGAAAAGTCAGCCGCATACGAGCCGCTCGCTAATGAACTCCGAAACGGTTCTTCGAAACGTCGATGATCGTACCGACCGGCGTGTCGCCATTCAGAATGACATAGAGACCGGGCTGAACTGATTTGATGGTAACTCGCCGGTGCCGGTGGCAACTAACATCCCAGCCCTCCATCACGCTTGCAGCGGCGCGGCGTCCGCTTCTTGACCTGACATCGTTTGGATATGAGATGTTATGGAAGAAGTCGGCCAGTGCCCGATCGAGCCGAGTAGCAATGAGAAGAAATACGACCGGTCTCCCCTTCGGTTCATCTGGCTCAATCGAGGTGCGGTTCGTCGCGCAGGATTAGGCGTTACAACGGACACATCGGACGTTAAAGGAGAAATCGACGCAATTCGTCCTGAAATATTGGCGCGCCCGGGTCCTGGGATAGCAACATGTGGTTTTTGCCAGGGAGTGCGACAAACCTCGCGCCGGGAATTTCCGCGGCCAAGTCGCGACCGGAGGCGATGGGTACTCGGCGGTCATCGCGGACATGCATGACAAGAGTTGGGGCCTTCACATGCTTGAGCAGAGGACGAACATCAAAGTCGGATACCGTTTCGAGATATCGCACTGCGCATTCGGCTGAGGCGCTGAGACGTTGAAGCTCATTGAAGGCGTCGATCTGCTCCCTCGTGGCATCCGGCAACATGGAGGCGGTGAACAGTTGTCGGAAGGTCGGGTCATCCGAGCCCCATCCTAGCTTCATCAGAGTTTTCATTGCAGCAAACCGCTCTCGATCCGCGGCCGAGAAGTTAGGGTTCTTGTTCGCGCCAACGGCGAATCCGCCATATAGGATGAGATGCGAGACGCGTTCAGGATGGCGCGCGGCAAATGCTATCGAAACCGCGCAGCCCTGCGAAAACCCAAGCAGCGGAAACCTGTCGAGACCGGCTGCGTCGGCCACGCTTTCCATGTCCTTGACCCAGGCGTCCAGGGAAAATTCTCCGACATCCCAGTCAGACAGACCGTTGCCACGCGCATCGTACCTTACGAGGGTAAATGACGAAGCAAGCCCAAGCAGGAAATCGCGCTGGAGAGGAAAATCCCAGTCATATTCGAGATGGCCGAGCCAATGCGCCGATTTCAACAGACCAGGTCCTGCTCCCACCTTAGCATAGGCTAACCGAACACCATCCGTGGCTCTGCAATAGCGAATTTCCTGCTTCAGGTTGGCTGCCGATAGAACTCGCGTTGCGGGCGATCCTTCCTCGTTCACGTCAATCGCATAAACTTCGATTGGCCGCGCGATGTTCTTTAGATTCTGCCGGCCTAACTCGCGGCAAGGGAAGTTAAGCTTGCCATCGATCTGGTCAAGGACCTGGCGAGAGATGCATATGCCGCCTCGCACCGCAATGCTCTCAAGCCGCGCAGCTACGTTGACACCATCCCCGAAGATATCGCCGTCGTCCTCAATGATGTCACCGACGTTGATCCCGACCCGGAATTCAATACGCCGGTCCGGACGCACGCTAGCATTTCTGTCGACCATCGCGCGCTGAACTTCGACCGCGCATTTCACGGCCTCAACAGCGCTCGAGAACTCCACCAACATGCCGTCACCGGTTGTCTTGATCAGCCGGCCACGATGGGACTTGAGTTTTTGATCAACCAGCTCTCGGCGGTGCGCTTTCAATTCCGCTAGCGTGCCTTCCTCATCTTCCCCCATCAGCCGCGAATAACCGGCGACATCAGCTGCCAAAATTGCCGCTAGCCGGCGCTCGACCTGAACGTCTATCACGGTGATCCTCCTTTCCTTGCGTATTGCAGGCGAAGAAGCTCGCGTATGTCCAATGGAAAATAATCGACGTGCGAATTAGATCATTGGCGGGGGTGCAGTTGCAAGTGGCTGTAACAACTAACTTATTCTTCAAAGCCAAGGCGCTTACACGCATATTGCGACCCAAAAATCGACCAGAGGGAGAAAAAAATCCGCGAGTGAGAGTGGGGCCGGTCCGCTGGTCGAAGGTTCTTGAGGAATTGACCACCCCCACCCCGTCGATCGTCCTCGCCGCCGCTCCCGAGCCGATGCTCGCCCAAGTGGGCTTTTTGTTTTTATTTCCGAACTTTTTGCGTGCGAACCAGGGGCACCGGTCCGCATACCTTCCCTTTTATACTTTGGACCACCCCCACCCTTCCAGCTTTACGAACGTCGCGCTTCGTCAATCCCAGCTGCCGCAGCTATGGCTGCGAATTGTCGTCTTCAACAGTTAGAGAACCCATCCTCGTTTAGCAGCTGCTCTATCTTACCTGGCGAAGTATCCATGCCGACAGGTGAGCGCTTGCTGGGAGGCCATAGGAACGACACGCCCCCGGCAGAGCCGAGTGCGGCGTTCCTAGACCGAAACAGTCATGCCGACCGGAGCCGCGCCGCCGTTTAGGCCCGCATGCTACGCTGGTCGCGCATGCGTCAGCACCTACTTCCGACGATATCCAGTTCGCCGCTCGTCGCCCTCGTGCCTTTCGGACCGGGCTTTGCGCTTGACGAGGCCCCATAGCTCGCAAAGTGATCCACTGTCGCTACCGTCGTGCTCGACCGACCGACGATGGATGCAAGCGAGCTGAACTGAACGATTAGACTTGAATGGTTCCGAACACACACATGAGCTCGCTGCGAGATCCCTATTAAGGGGTCTTTTTCGAGCTTGCAGATCAACTACCCCCCTTAAATTGGGAAGGCTTCTTACCTAGCTTGAGGTCCAAGATATGCTGCTGCAGGAATGCAATCCGGTAGACTACAATGGAGAGCTTCTTCTCAAGCGTTTTCCGCTCATTAGGGTCGAGTGCGTTCTTGAACTGGCCAAAGAGCTCAGTTCGCTGGGCGAGTAGCTCGTCTAGTTTGCGAAGTGGACGGGCGAGCGCATGCAGCCAGCTTGTCACTCCGGAATACGTCTCCGCGTCGCGGCCGGTGGCATAGGAATAGACGTCTCGCAGAAAATTATGGAAATCGCTTTTCTCTCCGCCCTTTGCCTCATTCGGCCTAAAGCGTTGAAACAGGCTCCAACCCTGAACAACCAACTGGTATTCCGCGGAAGTGCGGTACTCCTTGAACAGGTTTGTATTGCCACCTTTATCGATTGATCCTCTCGGAAGACCTCTAACCTCGAAGAAACGGTCCGAAGCAGCGTGCGCCGCTCGCTCCAACAACGTAAGACTTTGCTTCCACTCGCGGCTGCCATCATAAAACTCGAGCCCTTTCCAAGGCCCAGAGCGATCTGGGGCTTCACGCTCATGGAGAGAAGCAAAGCCACCGACGTCACTGAATGCCAAGCGGGTGAAGTCGTTCACCGAGGAGATTGCATTCCGCAACACTTCGGCGGCAGCTCGGATATCCTCGATTTCGCGAAGGACGTCTGCCGCCCGCGGAGCATCTTTGCTGCGAATAACATCCTTGTTGTAGACAAATGCCAGCTCTTTGACGCCGGCTTTCGCGCAATCCAGACAGGTGCATCGCTCTTCATCGTCCTGATGGCTGCCCTTTGGGCTGAGGCCATTTACAGCGCGCTCAAAAAACTCAGGCAATCCGCGCGGCGCCGCATCAGCAGGGTTGCTGAGATCCAACGACCAGGGCTTAGGCAGATTCATTTGGACCTTCCCTGAGGACATACCTGATCGAATTCGGCCAGGTTGCTCATCTGACAGACGGAGGGGACGGCGCTCACTAAGGCATGTTCGATTTACCATCTGATTCGACCTCCAGCGAAGGGCTTGCTGAGCTTTCGGGCCTCCTCTCCGCTGGCCTCCAGCGTCTTTTGATGCGCAAGTCCACTCATTTATCTCCGTGTAATCAACATATTCCTCTCGACTGTCGGGAGGTCCTGCAACGTCATGTCCGGAAAAACGGCCCGGAATTGTCCCCATGAAACCTCACATTCTGTCCCAGTTGGCGGCCCTGAAAGGCGCATCCGCCCCCGTTCTGAAGGCCCGCTGGCGCGAGCTTTTCGACAGCGACCCGCCCGCCTATAACCGCCGTTTCCTGGAGAGCCGGCTGGCCTATCGCATCCAGGAATTGGCCTATGGCGGCCTGAGCCGGGAAACCACCGAGCGGCTCAAAGCCATGGCCAAGCAATATGCCGACCAGAAGCCGGCGGACCGCAAGGCTCGGCCGCTGTTGCGGCCCGTCGCCGGGACAAAGCTGATTCGGGAGTGGGAGCGTGTGGAGCACTGCGTCACCGTTCGCCACAATGATTTCGAATACCTCGGCCGCCCCTACAAATCCCTCTCCTCCGTCGCCCGCCAGATCACGGGCACCAAATGGAATGGGTGGGTCTTCTTCGGCCTCAAGAACTCGCTTGGCAAATGACTTCCCCCACCTCACAAAAGCGGCGAGCCAGCCCATTTGCCAGCTCTTTTGAGGGGGCAGATCCCGGCCGCTCCGCAATCCGCAAAATGCGCTGCGCGGTGTACACCCGCAAATCGAGCGAAGAAGGCCTCGACATGGACTTTAACTCGCTCGATGCGCAGCGGGAGTCTTGTGAGGCTTACATCGTGAGCCAGCGAGCGGAGGGGTGGATCCGCTCGACCTCCTGTCCTAGGAAGACGCAGAGTGTTCTGTCGGGTAAGTTTGGCGAGTGGCTGAAAAACGTTACTCCCCCAATCTCTTTCAAGAAGGCGAGCAACGGAAGAAGGTATGAATTGAAAGCCTCAACTGTTGCAGCCGAACTGTTAATGTGCGCAACGATGTATTTTAGGTCTCGTATGCGAACACGTATCCCTAGCTCTTCTGAGAGCAAATCTTCTTCTTGATCTAGCTTCGGAATCACTGCCGTGGTTGCGTAGGTGAGTAGTTTAGGCTTTCTACCTCCTTCGATGATCGCCTTGACCGTCCTGCGAATTTTACTCCGATGATTTACCTCGATGGAGAACTGCCAATACTGTCCCGCCGTTGCAGTTTCGAACACCCGATTGGCATCGAAGCCATCAGCGCCGCCATCGTGGTGTCCGCCGAGCGGCACGAAGTTCGCACCGTTGAGTGATGCGAAGAATGGCTGGCAAAATGCTTCGAAATCGAAGCCCCCAGCGCGTTGCAATGCGAGTTCAGCGAGCTGATGATTCACAGTCAAAGTAACCGCCTGACATTAAAAGCGATGCAAAAAGCGAATCCCGGCGATTCGGGAATGCGCGTGTTTGTAGTTTAACTGCTAACGTAGCGGGTTGTCTGCTTCCAAGGCGACACGGCAAAGCTGTCTGTCCCAGAACGCCATTCCCGATGAACCTATGCAAAATGGAATCGCTGCGATTCCTATGTGCATGTTGTATATAATCTAAATGGACGATTGGCCGGTGTATGCCCCCTACTGACTGAGGGGTTTAGGAAGAATCTCAGGACCGCCGCTATTCCGTCAGGCGGGCCTCGGAGGAGGTCAAAGGAAGAGCCATTGTTTGAGCCCAGTCCTCGTTTGGTAGGCGAGGGAGATCCAAATCGCCGCCCGTTCGAGGCATTGATTTGCCGATAAATGCCGTACTGGACAAATTTCGCGGGTTCAAAGTTTCGGAGAAAATTCGGTTCTCCGAGCTTCGTCGAGGTCTCAATTCGACGAGAATGGGATTTCTCTACTCGCAGAAGCGCGCGAAAACGGCCGAGTTTTCGAGAGGTCTGCAACTCTCGGTACGAGACGACTTTGAGGGGTTGGCGGAGAGAGTGGGATTCGAACCCACGGTACGGTTTCCCGCACACACGCTTTCCAAGCGTGCGCCTTAAGCCACTCGGCCATCTCTCCAGAGCGCCCTCTCTTGAAGGGGCGCCGATGATTTTGCAAGGGATCGCGGGGAAATCGAGCGATTTTTCCTTAACTTATTGTATTTACAGGATAATATCTGGTCTCCACACGTGCCTTGGCACGCCTGCCGGCTGAACCGCAGGCGGGTTTGGCGCGACGATTCACGGGAAGCCGCCAAACACCACCGGGGACGCCATGACCATCTGCAAGACCATCGCCGCCCTGAGCCTGATTTCGGCTCTCGGCTCCGCCCTCGCCGCCCCGGCCCTGGGGCAGGTCTGCACCCGGCAAGGCGTCGACGTCAGCTGCGACGACGGGCGGCGCGGGGTGCTGTCGGGGAATGCCATCATCTGGGCGGACGGCACCCGCTCGAGCTCGACGCCGCATCAGAGCGTGATCATCGGCAACAAGAGCTCGGTGCATGTCGGGCCCGGCGTGTTCGTCGGCCAGGGCAAGGGCGTGGTGCCGCTGGACGATCCCAACGCGCCGAACAAGCGGCAATGCGCGATCCTGGATGGCCTGTCGTATTGCTATTGAGGAGGCGTCGCGAATCCGACTGTCATCGTCCTTGCGGAAACAGGCCCCTCACCCCGACCCTCTCCCCGTAAGAACGGGGCGAGGGAGAAGAAAGTCAAATCAAACGCACCCCTGATATCGCCGACCTCAGCCAGCGCAGCGCCTGCGGCGGCTGGGCTGCGAGTGGGGCGACGGCGGCCTTTTCGGTGCGGCACTTCTCGAGCCCGGCAACGAAATCGGCGGACCATTGCTGGATGGTGTGGCCGCGCAGCTTCTTCATCATCGCGTCCCAGCGCATCTTGCGCTCGGTGAGCGGCATGGCGGCGGCGATCGCGATCACGCGGGCCATGCCGTCGATGTCGTGCGGATTGACCAGCAGTGCGGCGTCGAGCTCGTTGGCCGCGCCGGCGAATTTCGACAGCACCAGCACGCCGGGATCGGCCGGGTTTTGCGCGGCGACATATTCCTTGGCGACGAGGTTCATGCCGTCGTGCAGCGGCGTCACCACGCCGATCTGCGCGGCGCGGTAGAGTCCCGCGAGCACGGCCTGGCTGAAGCCTTTGTTCAAATAGCGGATCGGCGTCCAGTCGACCTCGCCGTGGCGGCCGTTGACGTCGGAGACGAGGCGCGCGACCTCGTTCTGGAGATTGCCATAGGCCTCGATGCCGCCGCGCGAGGGGTTGGCGATCTGGAGCAGCGAGATGCTGCGCGCAAACTGCGGGTGCTCGGTCCAGAGCCTGTCGAACGCGCTGATGCGATTGACGAGACCCTTCGAATAGTCGAGCCGGTCGACGCCGATCGCGAGCCGCTCGCCGTTGAGGCTGCGGCGCAGGCGCGACACGTCAGGATGCGAGGCCGATTTTGCGGCATAGGCAGCGAACTTCTCCGCATCGATGCCGATCGGAAACACTTCGCAGCGCGTGCGCCCGTGCTGCGAGATCGCAATGCCGTCCTCGATGGCGAGACCGAGTTCGCCGCCGACATAGCCGAGAAAATTCTGGCGGTCTTCCTCGGTCTGGAAGCCGAGCAGATCGTAGGCCAGCATCGCCGTGATCAGCTCACGATGGTTGGGCACGCCCTGGATCACCGCGGCGACGGGCCACGGCGTATGCAGGAAGAAGCCGATCGGATCATCGACGCCGAGCTCGCGCAGCTCGGCACCAAGCGCGAGGAAATGATAGTCCTGCACCCAGAACGCGGTCTTGGGTTTTCGGAAGCGCAGCAGGGCCCGCGCCATGAAGGCATTGACCTCGCGATAGCTGACATAGTCCTCGCGCGAGACGCGGATCAGATCGCTGCGCGAATGCAGTGCCGGCCACAGCGCGGAATTGGCGAAGCCTTCGTAATAACCGCCGTAATGCGCCGCCGGCAGATCCAGCGTCGCAATCGCGCCCGTCCCGAGCGCCTCGATCTCGGCGAAGGGTTCCTTCTGATGGCCATCACGCACCCGGCCGGAGGAACCGACCCAGATCGCACCAGAATGTTCCACCACGGGAAGCAGTGCCGCCGCAAGGCCGCCCGTCATGGGCTCGTTGGGTTTGCCGCGGGCGACGCGATTTGAAACGACGATCAAGTTCACAGGTCGTCCCCTCCTGTTCATTCCACCGCGTTTAACTGCCGTTCATCAATATGGTTCCCGATCATCGTTTCAACCAATTGAAACCAAAATCGGGCGTGTGCGTTGGAACTGGCTTCGCTTGCGGAACCCGGCAAATTTCGCCGCCAAAACAGCTTTTCCGTTTCTGTTCCGCAGCATTCATTGCGCCGCGCAATGCGCTGCGCCGAATGCATTCGTGTCTGTAAGGTGGCGCTGCCTTGGTTTCACCTCGGATCGAGCAGGCGCGCAAGGAACGCACGCACATCGCTCGGCGCGTCGAAGTGGCCGTTCACGCCCATGGCGCGGCGGCCGACCGAGAAGGCGAGCCCGTCCATGTCGGGCATGATCGCAAACACCGTTTCATCGGTGACGTCGTCGCCGATGAAGAGCGGGCGTCGTCCGCTGAACGGCTCGTGCTTCATCAATTCGCGCACACCGCTCGCCTTGGTGAAGCCGGAATGCTTGATCTCGCAAACGAACTTGCCCGGCAGCACCTCGATCGGCGCGTTGGGCAGATCGGCGCGGATCAGCGAGACGGATTCGTAGATCGCCTTCTCCGCATGCGGCGCAAGGCGGTAATGCAGCGCGAGCGAATAGCCCTTGTCCTCGAGCAGGATGCCAGGGCTCAGCTTGGCGATGGCGGCCAGGCGCCGCTTCAGCTCCTTGTCGAGCGGCGGCGCGTGGACATCATCCGCTTCACTGTCCACCGACAGCCGCATCTCCGCGCCATGGCCGGCGACGGCGCGGAATACATCGGGCGCGAAGATCAGGTCGATATCGTTGAGCGAGCGGCCGCTGACCAGCGCCAGCGCTCCGGAGGTGCGCTCGGTCAGATGTTTCAGCGTTTCCGACAGGCCCGGCGGCACCCACACCTCGCGCGGCGTCGGCATCAGGTCGAGCAGCGTGCCGTCGATGTCGAGCAGGATGGCGATTTCATCGAGATGCGGCACCAGCGCATGCGGCACCGGCACCGTTTCCGGCGTATCGTCGTCCCGCATGGTGCGCTTCTGCTCCAACGTCATTTCCGCAAGTTCCGATTTCATCAGTCTACTCCATAAAGGCGAGCGGGCGCGCGACGTGTTCGAGCGATTTGCGTTCCGCGGAGACGGCATAGCGCCACGCCACGATCGCAGCCGCGATCATCAGGACTGCCCCCAGCAGATAGCCGGCGAACACGCTGTTGCGTGATCCCGTGTCGATCAGCGCGCCGAACAGCGCCGGCCCGATCACGCCGCCGATGCCGGTGCCGACCGCATAGAACACCGCGATCGCCAGCGCGCGAACCTCAAGGGGAAAGGTCTCGCTGACGGTGAGATAGGCCGCGCTCGCGGCGGGCGATGCAAAGAAGAAGATCACCATCCAGGCGATGGTCTGCCCCTGCGCACTGAGCACGCCGATCGTGAACAGATAACCCGAGAGCGCCAGCAGCAGCCCGGAGACACCGTAGGTGAACATGATCATAACGCGGCGGCCGAGCGTGTCGAACAGGCGACCGAGCAGCAGCGGTCCGAGGAAGTTGCCGGCGGCGAAGGGCAGCAGGTACCAGCCGACATGATCGGCGCTGATCCCGTAGAAATCGGTCAGCACCAGCGCGAAGGTGAAGAAGATCGCGTTGTAGAAGAACGCCTGCGCGCTCATCAGCACGAGACCGACCAGCGCGCGCTGACGATAGGCGGAAAACAGCGTATGCACGACTTCGCGGATCGGCGTGTGATCGCGCATCTTCAGCCGGACCGTTGTAAAGCGCTCCTCACTCGCATCCTGGTCGCGTCCGATCACCGAACGCTCGATGTCGTCGACGATCGCGTGGGCCTGGTCTGGCCGCCCGTGGATCATCAACCAGCGCGGACTTTCCGGGATCCACATCCGCATCAACAGCACGACGAGACCGATGGAGGCACCGATGAGATAAGCCAGGCGCCAGCCGAGATCGGGGCCGGTTACGGCGGGATCGAGCAGCACGATAGCCGCCACCGCGCCCATCGCAGCACCGATCCAGAAGCTGCCGTTGATGACGAGATCGGTCCAGCCGCGATAGCGCGCCGGCACCAGCTCCTGGATGGTCGAATTGATCGCGGTGTACTCGCCGCCGATGCCGGCGCCGGTGAGGAAGCGGAATAGCGCGTAGCTCGCGACATCCCATGACAGCGCGGTCGCGGCCGTAGCCGAGAGATAGAGCGCAAGCGTGATGAAGAACAGCTTCTTGCGGCCGATGCGGTCGGTGAGCCAGCCGAAGCCGAGTGCACCGAGCACGGCGCCGGCGAGATAGGCGGAGTTGGCGATGCCGAGATCGAGATTGGAGAAATGCAGCGACGGGCTCTGCTTCAGCGCGCCGGAGAGCGCACCCGCCAAGGTCACTTCGAGCCCGTCGAGAATCCAGGTGATGCCGAGCGCCAGCACGACGCGGGTATGAAAGCCGCTCCACGGCAGCGCGTCGAGCCGCGAGGGAATGCTGGTCTCGACAATACGGTCGGTGGCGGTCGCCGCCGGGACTACGGGTGCATAGTTCAGCGCTGGGTTCTGCTGCAATTCCATCGGGTTGTTGCGTCTGATCAATGGAAGCGGCCCCGCTTCACAGGCCGTGGACGGGGTCGGTCCGATCATGGGGGTGCGGCATTCTGCCTGCCACCTGCGACAACGTTTGCGATGAGGCCCGGTTCCCTCGGGAACAGTCTCGAAGAACACCCGTTTCCGATTGAGCTCCAAGGAGTTGACGCATGGCTCAGGTCAGAAAGACGACACATTCACGCAAGACAGGCGCACGCAAGACAGGCGCACGAAAGACAGGCGCGCGCAGCAGCGCGCGTCGCAAGGTGAGCACGACGCGCAAGAGGTCAAGTCGTCGTGCAGCACCGAAGCGCTGGTCGCAACGGGTGACGCAGGAGAGCGACGCGCTCGATCTCAAGCGCGGCGTGTTCAAGTTCAAGGACCCCAAGAAGATCGCGGCCTCGCTGAAGCGTTCGGCCGAGCACAGTCGGCGCCGCAAGGCCGGCGCCTATCGCTCCGCGCTGTCGATGCTGACGTTCTACATCAACCGCGCCGGCAAGACGCTGCCGAAAACGCAGCGGACGCGGCTGGAACGGGCCAAGGGAGAGCTGAAGCGGGCATTCGGGAAAGAGTGAGACGCGCGCTTTTTCTCCCCTGTCGTCCCCGACCAGTGCGCCCTACGCCGCCCGGATATTCGCCATGAAGCGGTCGAGCTCGGCGCGCAGACGGGTGCTTTCGCTCGACAGCGTCTTGGCCGAGTTCAGCACCTCTTCCGAAGCCGAGCCGGTCTCGGCGGCGCCGCGGTTGACCTCGCCGATGTCGGTGGCTGCGGCCTGGGTGCCCTGCGCGACGGTCTGGACGCTGCGGGCGATCTCCTGCGTCGCGGCGCCCTGCTGCTCGACCGCGCTCGCGATCGAGGTCGAGATCGACGAGATCTGGCCGATGGTCGCGCCGATCTCCTTGATCGCGGCGACCGATTCGGCCGTGGCGCCCTGCATGCCCGTGATGTGCGAGGAGATCTCGTCGGTCGCCTTCGCGGTCTGGCTCGCCAGTGACTTCACCTCGCTCGCGACGACCGCAAAGCCGCGGCCGGCTTCACCGGCGCGGGCCGCCTCGATGGTGGCGTTGAGCGCGAGCAGGTTGGTCTGCTCGGCGATCGCGGTGATCAGCTTGACCACCTCGCCGATCTGCTGGGCGGCATGCGACAGCTTGCCGATGCGGCCGTCGGTCTCCTTGGCCTGCATCACGGCAGCTTCGGCGATGCGGCTGGAGTCACGGACCTGGCGGCCGATCTCCTCGACCGAGGCCGAGAGCTCTTCCGTCGCGGTCGCCACCGACTGCATGTTGGAGGAGGCCTGCTCGGAAACGCCGGCGACCTGGCTCGACAGGCTCTGCGTGGTCTCGGCGGTGCGCGTCAGCGTGGAGGCCGCCGATTCCAGCTGCACGGCCGAGGCCGAGACGTTGGAGACGATGGCGCCGACCGCGCCCTCGAAATCGTCGGCAAAGCGGATCAGCTCGGCACGACGCGCGGCGGCCTGCTCCCGGTTCTGGACTTCGCTGGCGGCGGCATCGCGCTCGGCCTTGGCCACCGCCTGAACCTTGAACTCCTCGACCGCGCCGGCCATCTCGCCGATCTCGTCCTTGCGCCCCAAACCCGGCAGCACGACGTCGAAATTGCCCGAGGCAAGCTCGCGCATCGCCCTGCACATCGCGATCATCGGACGCGAAATGCCATTGCCGAGCCACAAGGCCAGCACGGTGCCCACGGCCAGCCCGCCGAGCGCCAGCATCAGCATCAGCTGCTCGGTCTCCCCGATCGTCGCATTGGCGCTCGCCTCGATGCGTTGCTGATCGGCGGTCAGATCCGAACGCAGCTCGGCCGAGTGCTTGAGGATCGTCGCCGCCGTCTTGGTCATCTCGCCGTTCAGCTTGACGATGACCTTCACGTTCTCGGTCAGCTTTGCGAACGAGGTGCGGTACTGCTTCAAGAGATCGCCGATCTCCTTGACGCGATCCGTGATCTTCTGGTCGTTCGCGTAGATGGAGACCAGCAGCGTCTCGAGGAACTTGACGCGGGCGATGACGCCGTCGGCGGTCTTCGGCTCCGGCTTGGCCACGAAGGCGCTGACCGAGGTGGAGACCGCGAGATATTGCGAGGTGACGTCCTTGGCCGTGGTCTGAACCGAGGCGAGGCCCGCCAGCGCAGCGGTATCGGCGAGATCGTCGAATTTGAAACGGATCTTGTTGCCGACACTGTTGAGCTCGTCGGCCGCGATCTTGTTGTTCTCGCGCGTCAGCGCGATGATCTCGCCGAAGACTTTCGTAAAGCTCTGGAACTCGACCTCGAGCTTGCCGACCTGCTCACGGCGAGCCGCGCCGGTCGTCGCCGCCATCGACTTGGCGATCGCGCTCTTCAGATTCCCTTCGGCGGCCTTGGCTGCGGTCTCGTCATCCGCCGCTCCGGTCAGGGTATAGGCCCGCGCCAGCCCCTGATAGGCGATCAGCTCGCGATCGACCGTCCGCGCCAGATCGGCTTCCGATACGCTGGTGCGGTAGGATGCCACGGCGCCTGCGATCCGCTCGAAGCCGAAATAGGCAAATGCCATGCTGATGGCGAAGATGGCGAGCACCGCGACGAAGCCGAGGATGATTTTTGCGCGAAAACGCAGCGTTGGCAGCTTCGATTGGCTCGACTTGGACGTAACCGACATTCCCCACCCCATTCCATTCGCGGAAAACCTGGCGCAGCCCGGAAGCAGCCCGCTTCTCGACTCCTCTGCACGTTACGGGGCAAAGGATAAAGCTGCAGTAAATTTGTGGCGCCGCAACTGGCGGTTAGGCGACGCAGGGAATTGCTAGGGCGCGCTTTCCCGCGCCGTTACAAATCGAGCGCCACGCCAATCTCCCCTGTCATCCCCGACCAGTGCGCCCTACGCCGCCCGGATATTCGCCATGAAGCGGTCGAGCTCGGCGCGCAGACGGGTGCTTTCGCTCGACAGCGTCTTGGCCGAGTTCAGCACCTCTTCCGAAGCCGAGCCGGTCTCGGCGGCGCCGCGGTTGACCTCGCCGATGTCGGTGGCTGCGGCCTGGGTGCCCTGCGCGACGGTCTGGACGCTGCGGGCGATCTCCTGCGTCGCGGCGCCCTGCTGCTCGACCGCGCTCGCGATCGAGGTCGAGATCGACGAGATCTGGCCGATGGTCGCGCCGATCTCCTTGATCGCGGCGACCGATTCGGCCGTGGCGCCCTGCATGCCCGTGATGTGCGAGGAGATCTCGTCGGTCGCCTTCGCGGTCTGGCTCGCCAGTGACTTCACCTCGCTCGCGACGACCGCAAAGCCGCGGCCGGCTTCACCGGCGCGGGCCGCCTCGATGGTGGCGTTGAGCGCGAGCAGGTTGGTCTGCTCGGCGATCGCGGTGATCAGCTTGACCACCTCGCCGATCTGCTGGGCGGCATGCGACAGCTTGCCGATGCGGCCGTCGGTCTCCTTGGCCTGCATCACGGCAGCTTCGGCGATGCGGCTGGAGTCACGGACCTGGCGGCCGATCTCCTCGACCGAGGCCGAGAGCTCTTCCGTCGCGGTCGCCACCGACTGCATGTTGGAGGAGGCCTGCTCGGAAACGCCGGCGACCTGGCTCGACAGGCTCTGCGTGGTCTCGGCGGTGCGCGTCAGCGTGGAGGCCGCCGATTCCAGCTGCACGGCCGAGGCCGAGACGTTGGAGACGATGGCGCCGACCGCGCCCTCGAAATCGTCGGCAAAGCGGATCAGCTCGGCACGACGCGCGGCGGCCTGCTCCCGGTTCTGGACTTCGCTGGCGGCGGCATCGCGCTCGGCCTTGGCCACCGCCTGAACCTTGAACTCCTCGACCGCGCCGGCCATCTCGCCGATCTCGTCCTTGCGCCCCAAACCCGGCAGCACGACGTCGAAATTGCCCGAGGCAAGCTCGCGCATCGCCCTGCACATCGCGATCATCGGACGCGAAATGCCGGTGCCGAGCAGGAAAGCGAAGACCGCGCCAAGCAGCGTGCCGCCGACGGCCAGCATCAGCACCAGCTGCTCGGTCTTTCCGATGGTCGCCTCCGACTCCGAATCCAGCCGCTGCTGTTCGGCGACGAGGTCCGCCTTCATGGCGGTCGCGCCTTGCAGGATCGCACCGGCCGAGCCGTTCATTTCGGTGACGAGATCATCGACCAGCTTGGCATTGGCGATCAGCTTCTCCAGCGCTTCGCGATACGCACCGAGCAGTCCCCTGGCGTCCTTCAGGCCGGCGACGATCTTGTCGTCCATGGAGTAGACCGCGCTGAGCGAGTTCTCGACGAATTTCAGCCGTGCCAGCGCGCTGGTGGCGATCGCCTGGTCGGACGTCAGCACGAAATTGGTCGCGGCCGCACTCGCGGTCTGGAACTGGGCATTGACCTGCTTGGTGCCGAACTCGATCGCCTGTGCTTCGGCGTCGGACGCGTTGTTGCCGATGTCGTCGAGCTTGTATTTCAGGAGGTTGGCGTTGCGGCTGAGCTGGTTCTGCACAAGCATCGCACTGTCGCGCTTGGCCTGGAGCACCTTTGCGAAAGTCGCGGAGAAGTTGGAGAATTCTTTGGTGAGCTTGTCGAGACTCTCCTGCCGCGCCGGCTTCTTGGCACCCTTGACGGCCTGGTCGACGGCGTCCTTCAGGCTGGCTTCAGCAACGAGGGCCGCCTTGGCGTCGTCTTCCTTGCCGGTGACGACGAAATATTTGACGGCCGAACGATAGGCGAGCAGCTCACGGTCGATGTTGCGGGCAAGATCGGCCTCGGACACGCTGCTGCGGTACGACCCGACCCCGGAGGCGACGCGCTCGAAGCGGAAATACGAGAAGGCCATGCTGCCGGCCGAGATCACCAGCACGGCGGCGAAGCCGAGGATGATTTTTGCGCGGAACCTGAGGGTCGGAAATAGTGTGCGCTTAGACGACGACGCGATACGTCCGGACATTCCCAACCCCCAGCTCATGTTCTTGCAGCGATTCTGCGGCCCGGAAGCAGCCCTTTCCGAACCGTGCGCAAAATTAAGGCAGAATCGTCAAGGGGTGGTAAATCCGTGCAGCCCGCATTCTGGATGGAGAGCTCCTCCACCCGGCCTTCTGGGGGGTCGGGCGCCGTGTTGCAGCCAACCGGAAAACGCCTTACTCTCGAATACTTATCAGGCACTTGGCGTTAGACCGAGCTGGTCCTCGAGGGGAGAAACGGAGTGGGGCAAACCGATTTTCGGTTTGACGGTGCGCCGGGCATTGCCGTGGCCAAGTCGAAGGCTGCGAGCGTCGATGAAGCCGTGGCCGAACTGGCGGCCCAGCTCCCGTCCGACGAGCTGGCGCTGATCCTGGTGTTCCTCTCCCCCAGCTACGACCCCCATCACTTCATCGCCGAGATCACCCGGCAATTCGACGAGACCCAGGTCTGCGGTTGTACCACCGCGGGCGAGCTTGCCCCTGATGGCTGGGACGAGAACAGCGTCGTGGCGCTGGCGTTCAGCCGTGCCGAGTTCTCCGCGGCGGTGCGGCCGATTCTCAACCTCGACAGCTTCCGCGTCGAGGACGGCCGCCGGATCGGCGGCGAGCTCCGGCACGAGCTGTTGCGGGCTACCCCGCAGGTCGACCGCGGCAGTCCCTTCGGCCTGGTCCTGATCGACGGCCTGTGCCGGCGCGAAGAAGCGGTGATGTCCGCGATCTATGCATCGCTGGACGACATTCCGGTCGTCGGCGGATCCGCGGGCGATGGGATGCGCTTCGAGAAGACGTTTGTGTTCTTCGACGGCAAGGCGCACACCAACGCCGCGCTGCTGATCCTGCTGAACACGTCGCTGCCGTTCCGCGTCTTCAAGTGCGACAATTTCGAGCCGCAGGCGCAGAAGATGGTCGTGACCGAGGCCGACATCGAAAATCGGACGGTGAGGGAGCTGAACGCAGAGCCTGCCGCACTGGAATATTCGCGTGTGGTCGGGATCATGGACGCCAAGCTCGATCCGTTCTCCTTTGCGTCGCACCCGGTGCTGGTGCGCGTCGGCGGCTCCTATTACGCGCGCTCGATCCAGCGCGTCGAACCGGACGGCTCGCTGCATTTCTTCTGCGCTATCGATGAGGGCATGGTGCTGACGGCGGCATCGTCGAAAAGCCTGGTCGGCTCGACCCGCGAGACGTTTGCCGAAATCCGTGACCAGATCGGAGACGTCTCGCTCTATATCGGCTTCGAGTGCCTGCTCCGCCGGCTCGACGCCGAGCAGCACCAGCTCGCCCGCGACATGTCCGAACTGTACCGGCAGAACCGCGTGGTCGGCTTTCACACCTATGGCGAGCAGTTCGGCTCGATGCATGTGAACCAGACCTTCACCGGGGTTGCGATCGGAAGGCGCACCGCGTGACGGAGACGTGGCAGGATCCGCAAACCGTCGAGCAGCTCCAGCGGGAAGCTGCGAAGCTGAGGAAGATCAATGCCGCGCTGATGTCGCGCGTCGAGCGCTCGATGGACCAGCAGCTCAACGCATTCTCCCTGTTCGAGACGGCCATCGCGCTCGACCACAAGGTCCGCGACCGGACGCACCAGTTGCGCGAGGCGCTGCATTCGGTCGAGCGCGCCAATGAGGGTCTCTATCGCGCCAAGCAGCAGGCGGAAGCGGCAAGCTCGCTGAAATCCTCGGTGCTGATCTCGGTCACCCACGACCTGTTGCAGCCGCTCAACGCGGCCCGCCTGACCCTGTCCGCGCTGACCGAGATGATGGAATCACAGGAGGCGGGCCTGCTCATCGACCAGGCCGACCGTTCGCTGGTGATGCTGGAGGACCTGCTGCGGTCGCTGCTGGAGATCGCGAAGCTCGACGCCGGGGCGCTCAAGCCTGAGGTGCGCGCGATCGCGCTGGCGCCCTTGTTCGAGCAGCTCCGCAACGAGTTCGAACCGATCGCCGCGCGGCAAAGCCTGTCCTTGCGCATCCGCAGCTCACAGCTCGCGGTGAGGTCGGATGCGATGATGCTGCGGCGGATCCTGCAGAACCTGCTTGCCAATGCCATTCGCTATACCCGCAGCGGCGGCGTCGTCATGGGATGCCGGCCGCGGGGCGACCAGATCTGCGTCCAGGTCTCCGACACCGGACCTGGAATTGCGCAGGCGCAGCAGGACGCGATCTTCCGCGAATTCCAGCGCGGCGAGGCAAATGCGACCGACCAAGCCGGCTTCGGGCTCGGCCTCTCCATCGTCCGCCGCTTCGCGACCGTGCTCGGGCACGAGGTGCGGCTGTCGTCGCAACTCGGCAGGGGATCGACCTTCACCCTGCAGCTGGAGCCCGCCGACCTCGCCGAGGTCGGCGACGAGGTGCAGGAGGTCAAGCTCGCCGAGCGGCACTACAATTATAGCGGGCTTGAAGGCGCCAAGATCCTGCTGATCGAGAACGATCCGAACGGCTCGGAAGCGATGGCCGCGCTGCTGGAGGGGTGGGGCTGCGACGTCGCGACCACGCGATCGGCCGCGGACGCGCTCGTGCGCCTCGGCGAGCTCGGGGGCGCCCCCGATGCCGTGATCGCCGATCTCCATCTCGATCACGGCGAGAGCGGCCTGTCCGCCATTGCAGACGTCCGGGAGCATTTGAAGCTCGACACGCCCGCCATGATCATCACGGCCGACTATTCCGAAACGGCGGCGAAGGAAGCGAGCCTCCACGGTCTCGAAGTGCTGAAGAAGCCGATCAAGCCTGCCGAGATGCGGGCGCTGCTGTCGTTCCTGCTGAGCTAGCCCGCGGGCTCACATCAAATATCGCAAAACAACCCATGCACAGTACCGGTAATATCTTACATTTCATCAAGCCAATGATTTGAACTTAAAATCATCGCTCGCGTGCGCTCAACCTGCGAGCCAGAGACGAGATAACCGCGTCACTGCTGATCCGGCTGTGCCCGCTCGCGCCTGGTCGTGGCACCCTCGGCTGCCAGCGTCGCGAAATCGATCCGGGACATTTCCACGATGGCCTTGGTGCGGCTCAGCACGTTCAGCTTGCGCAGAATGTCGGAGACGTGGACCTTCACGGTGGTCTCGGAAATCTTCAGCTCATAGGCGATCTGCTTGTTCTGCAGGCCGCGCTTGAGCATTTCGAGCACGCGCAATTGCTGCGGCGTCAGTTCGTGCAGGCGCTTCAGCAAATCCTGCGCGGGGCCGGACGGACGTTGCGGGCGGACAAGTCCGCGATAGGCGGCGGGAACACAGACCGAGCCGCGCAGTACCTCGCAGATCGACTCCGCCAGATCCTGCTTGGACGATGATTTGAGGATGTAGCCGGACACGCCGAGCGACAAGGCACCGGACATGATCTGCGGATCCTGATGCCCGGATACGATGACGACGGGAATTTTGGGAAATGCCTTGCGGATGCGGATGATGCCCGAAAGACCTGTGGTGCCCGGCATCGACAGGTCGAGCAGGATGAGGTCGAGCTCGGTGGTCGCCGCGACCTGCTCGAGCGCACCGTCGATCGACGTCGCCTGCAGGATCTCGGCCGCCGGCGCCACCATCTGGAGCGCGCCCTCGAGGGCCTCGCGAAACAGCGGATGGTCTTCGACAATCAGAAATCGCATCACGTATGAACCATTCCCAAATCGTTGCCGGGTTCGAAGCAAGAACGAGAACGAGAATGTGCCAGCCGGGTCCGGCCGGCTTGATCCAGGTTAAGCCCGACGTCAAGCACGACATCGCGCGTCATTGCGGCCGCCCGCGGTCGGCCCGCGCATAGGGCCGGCCCTTTGGATCCGGCAGGTCCACCTTGCCGACCTCGATGATCGCCTTGTTGCGGCTGAACAGGCCGAGCTTGCGCAGAATCTCGGTGATGTGCGCCTTCACCGTGGATTCGGCGAGCTGAAGCTCCTGGGCGATCTGCCGGTTCGGATAGCCGCGCCGCAGCAGATCGAGCACGCGAAGCTGCTGCGGCGTGAGCTCGCGCAGCTTCACCTCGAGCGCCTTGCTGGCCTCGGCCCGCCGCCGCTGCGGCGCCGCCACGAAATCCTTCGGCACCGACACCGATCCCTTCAACACGCCCTCGATCGATAGCGCCAGCTCACGCTTCGACATCGACTTCGGCAGATAGCCGGCAGCCCCCAGCTCCAGCGCCTCGCGGACGACGCGCTGGTCCTCGTCGCTCGACACGATGGCGACAGGCAGGCGCGGATAAGCTTCGCGCAAACGCAGAAAGCCGGAGAAGCCCGTCGCATCCGGCAGCAGGAGGTCGAGCAGCGCGAGGTCGATGCCCTCGCCCTGCTCTGCCATCAGGACACGAAGGGCATCCTCGATCGACATTGCCTCGAAGATCCGCGCCTCCGGCAGGGCCAGCCGCACCGCATTGCCGAGCGCCTCGCGAAACAGCGGATGATCGTCGATGATCAGGAAGCTGGTCATGGCGCCTTCACAGGACTGCACCGCCGAATAGTCCACCGTACAGGCATCCACCACGACAGCGGAAGAGGCAGAACCATGCGGCCCCCGTCCGGCGCCGGGATGGTGCCGGACGGACGCTACCACATTCTCCCGATCGGGTTCGGTCAAGGTCGTTCAGTCATTCGATTCGGACTGGACCGTCAGCAGGAAGGAAAAGATGCTGTCGAACTGGTCGTCGGTGAAGACCTCCTTCCAGGACGGCATGCCCTTGGTCGGCCGTCCCTCATGCACGGTCGTCCAGAACTTCTCGCGCATGTCGTCGCCGTAGCGGTGACGGAGCAGCCGCAGATCGATCTTACGCTCGCTCTGGACCGCATCGGGACCGTGGCAATGGGCACAGGTTCCGTTGAAGATCTCCTTGCCCGCACTGACGGCATCGTCGTGTGGCGCGGCTGCATCGCCCTTGGTTTCGGTCGCCACCACATTGGCGACCTGCGCAACGTCGGCTCCGGTTCCCGTCCCCGTCGTGACTGCCGCCGGCGCCCCGCCGAAGCGAACCGGCGCGCCGGACGGCAGGCCGTATTTCACCGCGAGCTCACCGATCGTCTTCTGAAGCTGCGGCAAGACGGCATCGACGCGATCGCGCAGCTCGGCCGAGGTCTTCGCAAAGCCGATGGCGGCGTCCCACGACAGACCTTCACCTTCGGTGAGCTCGATCTGATAGCGGCCGTTGTAGGCGGTCTTGTTCAGCCAGCCGGCGACCGGCCCCCAGATGAAGGCGACGTCGGCCCTGCCCTGGTCGAGCGCCTGCATGCCTTCCTCGGGCGACAGCACCGTCACCTTCTGGATGTCGTCACGGCTCGCCAGCAGGTTTTGCGGCGTGCTGGCGAACTGCACGGCGACGCGCTTGCCCCTGAGGCCGTCGATGCCGCCGAACACCTGCCCCTTGGCGGCGACGAGGGCATAGCCCTCCTTGGCGAAGCTGTTGGAGAAAATCACGGCCGGTCCCATGAAATCCTCCGAGCGCGGCAGCCCGATCATGGCGTCACATTGCTTGCCGAGCAGCGTGACGCGCACGGTGCGCTTGCCGAAATAGGATTTGTACCAGTCATAGGCGATCGGCCGGCCGAGCGCCTGCGCCAGGGCCTGTCCGATCTCGACATAGAACCCCGGCTGCGACGGACTATCGCTCGAGAATGGAAGGTTGGTCGGATCGGCGCAGAGGCGGAGCGGCTGCGCCTCTTCGGCATGCAGCGGCAAGGCCGGAGCGACCAGCGCGGCGGCACATGCGAGCAGGCCTGCGATGGCGCGATATCGGCTCGCACCGATGGCAGAATGATTCGGACGCATCCTCGTCTCCCTTTGCGTTTTCCTTGGCGTTTCCCTTGGCGTTTCCCTTGGCGTCATTGGGCCGGAGCTCGTTGGGCCAGGCGCGGCGGCACCAGGCCTCGTCGATGGCGCAGCTCATGTCTTAAAAAAACGCGCGCGTATCCCGTCACCTCGGGGATACGCGCGCGAGTGGTCACTGGACGGAGAACACGAAGAGCGAACCGCCCTCGGGGGCTGCGGCCGTCATCTTCTTACCTACCTCGCCCAGGAACGCAGGCAGCGCAGCCGTGCGGCCGACGACGATGGCGACATATTGCTTGCCGTCGACCTGGTAGGTCACCGGGCCGGCGCCGATGCCGGAGCCGAGATTCTTGCTCCACAGCACCTTGCCGGATCTCGCATCGATAGCGCGGAAGTCGCCATGGATGTTGCCGGCAAACACGAGACCACCGCCGGTGGTCAGCGTTCCGCCGTTGAACGGCAGGTCTTCCTTGATCGACCAGACCTTCTTCTGCGCGACCGGATCCCAGGCCACGAGCTCGCCGAGGAAGCCGCCGGGGCCTTCCTTGGTCGGGAATTCGGCGCCGAGATAGAACACGCCACGCTTGTAGGCGACATCACTGACCGACCAGTCCATGCAGACATTGTTGGACGGGATGTAGACGAGGCCGGTCTGCGGATTGAACGACATCGGCTGCCAGTTCTTGCCGCCGATCAGGTTCGGGCAGATGTCCTTGGCGGGATGATTCGGCCCGGGACGCTTGTCGGGATCCTCGACCGCGCGCATCGTGGCGACGTCCCACTTCTTGGCCCAGTTCGAGAACACGTATTTCTCCGCCGACAACACCTTGCCGGTCTCGCGATTGGCGACGAAGAAGAAGCCGTTGCGATCCGCCTTCATGAGCGCCGGAACGGTGCTGCCGCCGATCTTCAGATCCGCGAGCACGGCTTCGTTGACGCCGTCATAGTCCCAGGCGTCGGCCGGCGTGGTCTGGATGTGCCACTTGATCTTGCCGGTGTTGGGATCGAGCGCCAGCGTCGAGGCGGTGTAGAGGTTGGTCAGCTTGCCGAAATTGCCGTCGCCGGTCGAACGCACCGCCGTGTTCCACGGGCCGGGATTGCTGGTGCCCCAATAGACCGTGTCGCTCTTCGGATCGTAGGAGCCGACCAGCCAGGCCGCGCCGCCGCCATGCTGGGCGGAATCGCCCTTCCAGGTGTCGCCACCGGGCTCGTCCGGGGACGGAACGGTGTAGGTCTGCCACACCTGCTTGCCGGTGTTGATGTCGAAGGCCTGGAGCGCACCGCGCACGCCGTATTCGCCGCCACCGAAACCGGTGATGACCTTGTCGCGCACGACGAGCGGCGGCGAGGTGATGACCGAACCCTGCTTGTAATCGACCACCTTCGCCGTCCACAGCGCCTTGCCGGTCGCGGCATCGAGCGCCGTCAGCTTGCCGTCGAGGCGGCCGACGAAGATCTTGCCGTCGGCATAGGAGACGCCGCGATTGTTCACGTCGCAGCAGGCGTATTGCAGCACGTCCTCGGGAATGTCGGGCTCCCAGGTCCATTTGCGCGCGCCGGTGGCGGCATCGAGCGCATAGACGTATTTCGGACCCCACGAGCTCGAAACGTAGAGCGTGTTGCCGACGACGATCGGCGAGGATTCGTTCGAACGCAGCGACGCCAGCGAGAAGGAATAAGCCAGCGTCAGCTTGCCGGCGTTTTCGGTATTGATCTGCTTCAGCGGGCTGAAGCGCGTGTTGCCATAGTCGTGGCCGGCGACAGCCCACTGATTCGAATCGGATTGCGCCTTGAGCAGGGAGTCGTTGGCGCGAACGCCCGGTGTAACGGCGGCAAGCATCGCAATCATGGAGATGCCAGCCAAGAAGCCCTTCGTTCCAAAGGTCATGTATTCCCTCCGCGATGTTGTTGTGCACGCCTCGTTGGGCGCCTGAGCGCGTTGCGCTCGTGACGCGCAGTTTGCCCGCGAGCCATGGTTCGAAATTACAGCATCGCCTTTTCGCGCTTAGTATAGGCGGAAGGTAGTAGTGCAGATCATTGCCGGCTCTCGCCGCTCATCTCGTTGTCCCGGCTTGCGTCTTGCCCGTATTTTGCAGCCCGAAATGCGTCATCGGATTTGGGAAGCATCGCGCCCGCAATCCGATTGTCCTTGCGTGCATCGGTCAAGATGATGGCGCTACCACGCCTGCAAAGCTTTGGAAGAAGTTCGCGGCAAGTTTTCGCGACGTCGATTCGATCAGTCGCGAGCCGAGCTGTGCGAGCTTGCCGCCGATCTGCGCGTCGGCTTCGTAATGCAGGATGGTGAGGTCAGGCGATTCTTCTTCCAGCCTGACCTTCGCGCCGCCCTTGGCAAAGCCCGCGACGCCGCCGGCGCCTTCGCCGATGATGCGGTAGCCGTTGGGCGCATCGATGTCGGTCAGCGTCACCTTGCCGCTGAACGTTGCCTTCACTGGACCGACCTTCAGCACAACGGTCGCTGTCATCTGCGTCGACGATGTCATCTCGAGCGATTGGCAGCCGGGAATGCAGCGCCTGAGAATATCGGGATCGTTGAGCGCAGCCCACACCGTGGCCTTCGACGCCGGGATCCACTGACTGTCATTCATCTGCATCGCTTCCACCCTTTTGGTCGTTGACTTGTACGGTCCGACTAGGGGGAGGCCCGGCTGCGATCAATCGCCAGGAAGTACTAGAAGATCGTGGCTGACGCGGCTTGCCGGCGAGCCGCGTGGCGGGCGCGGCTTCGCTGCATCGCCATAAGCAAAATCAATGACTTAAGTGGTCTCCGCCTACTACCAAGATCGCGATTACAAAGACGGGAGCGCGTGCTCCTATTTGCGCAACGAACAAGGCATTCAAGGGAGAAACGACGCACGACGGCGCCGAGTCCAGGGGCAAGCGGCAAGCATGACCAAGGCAGGCGCCACCAGGACAAAGCGCTTCGCATGACGGCGGTCGAACGTGCCATCGCAGATGGCGGAGCGACCTTTTCCGCAAGCTTCCTGCAAGGTCACGCCACGCACCGGCGGCGGTGCGGATTGTCGTGGCCGGAGCGTACGACTGCGACGGCCGCACGATGTCTTTTACATGACGCGCGGTCGCCAAAATCCCAGTTGCAAAGTTTCGCTCGCGCTGTCTCTAATTAGAACCAATCAAAATCACTCTGGGAGGACTCCAAGTGTCTACAGTCAAACTGACGGTCAACGGCAAGGCCGTTGCTGTCGACGTCGAGGACCGCACGCTGCTGGTCCAGCTCCTGCGCGACCATCTCAATCTCACGGGAACCCATGTCGGCTGCGACACCAGTCAGTGCGGCGCCTGCGTCGTGCACATCGACGGCCGCGCCGTGAAATCCTGCACCATGCTGGCAGGACAGGCCGACGGTGCCAACGTCACCACCATCGAAGGCATCGCCAAGGGCGAGGAACTGCATCCGATGCAGGCCGCTTTCCGCGACAATCACGGCCTGCAGTGCGGCTATTGCACGCCGGGCATGATCATGTCGGCGATCGACATCGTGCAACGCCATGGTGGACAGCTCGACGAAGCCACCGTCCGCCACGAGCTCGAAGGCAATATCTGCCGCTGCACCGGCTATCACAACATCGTCAAAGCCGTGCTGGATGCGGCCGGCCGCATGAAGGTTGCGCAGGCGGCCGAGTAACGAGGCCGCCGCAAACAAGAAAACCACCGCCGCTTTCGAAGGAAAGCGCAGGTCAACAAATTTCCGGTCGGGAGGACCAGACATGGGTGTTGAAGGCATCGGCGCACGCGTCGTGCGCAAGGAAGACAAGCGCTTCATTACCGGCAAGGGCCGTTACGTCGACGACATCAAGCTGACGGGCATGACCCATGCCTATTTCATCCGCAGCCCGCACGCGCACGCCAAGGTGAAGGGGATCGACTCGTCCGCCGCGCTGAAGATGCCGGGCGTGGTCGCGGTGCTCACCGGCAAGCAGCTCGTCGACGACAAGGTCGGCAACCTGATCTGCGGCTGGGCCATCACCTCCAAGGACGGCAGCCCGATGAAGATGGGCGCATGGCCGGCGATGGCGCCCGAGACGGTGCGCTTCGTCGGCCAGGCCGTCGCCGTCGTGATCGCCGAGAGCAAGAATCTGGCACGCGACGCGGCGGAGGCCGTCGTCGTCGATTACGAGGAGCTTCCCGCGGTCGCCGACATGCACGCGGCGATCAAGACCGGCGCGCCGCAGCTTCATCCCGAAGCCCCCGGCAACCAGGTCTATGACTGGGTGATCGGCGACGAGGGCGCGGTGAATGCCGCCTTCTCGAAGGCCGCCAATGTGGTGAAGCTCGACGTCACCAACAACCGCCTCGCGCCGAATGCGATGGAGCCGCGCGCGGCGATCGCTGATTACGACGCGGCGGAAGAGCACTTCACGCTCTACACGACGTCGCAGAACCCGCACGTCGCCCGCCTCGTGCTGTCGGCGTTCTACAACATCGCGCCCGAGCACAAGCTGCGCGTGATCGCCCCCGACGTCGGCGGCGGCTTCGGCTCGAAGATCTTCATCTACCCCGAAGAAATGGTGGCGTTGTGGGCCTCGAAGAAAGTCGGCCGTCCCGTCAAATGGACCGGCGACCGCACCGAGGCCTTCCTCACCGACGCACATGGCCGCGACCACATCACCCATGCCGAGATGGCGTTCGACGCCAACAACAAGATCATTGGCCTGAGGGTGAAGACCTACGCCAATTTCGGCGCCTACATGTCGCTGTTCTCGTCCTCGGTGCCGACCTATCTCTACGCGACGCTGCTGTCGGGCCAGTACAACATCCCGGCGATCCATGCCGAGGTCATCGGGGTCTACACCAACACCACGCCGGTCGATGCCTATCGCGGCGCGGGCCGGCCGGAGGCGAGCTATCTGATCGAGCGGCTGATGGAAACGGCGGCGCGGCAGCTGAATGTCGATCCGGCCCAATTGCGCCGGACCAACTTCATCACCCAGTTCCCGCACCAGACGCCGGTCATCATGGCCTACGACACCGGCGACTTCAACGCCTCGCTCGATGCCGCGATGAAGGCGATCGATTATGCCGGCTTCCCTGCCCGCAAGGCGCAAGCAAAGTCACAAGGCAAGCTGCGCGGCATCGGGGTGTCCTGCTACATCGAAGCCTGCGGCATCGCACCGTCCAAGGCGGTCGGCAGCCTGGGCGCCGGCGTCGGCCTGTGGGAATCGGCTGAGGTCCGCGTCAATCCGGTCGGCACCATCGAGATCCTCACGGGATCGCACAGCCATGGCCAGGGTCACGAGACCACCTTCTGCCAGCTCGTGGCAGACCGTCTCGGCGTTCCCATCAGCCAGGTCTCGATCGTCCATGGCGACACCGACAAGGTGCAGTTCGGCATGGGCACCTACGGCTCGCGCTCGGCGGCCGTCGGCCTCACCGCGATCCTGAAGGCGATGGAGAAGGTCGAGTCCAAGGCCAAGAAGATCGCAGCGCATGCGCTCGAGGCCTCGGAAGCCGACATCGTCATCGAGAACGGAGAGTTCAAGGTGACCGGCACCGACAAGGCGATCGCGTTCCCGATGGTCGCGCTTGCGGCCTACACCGCGCACAATCTGCCTGAGGGGATGGAGCCGGGCCTGAAGGAGAGCGCCTTCTACGACCCGACCAATTTCACCTTCCCCGCCGGCGCTTATATTTGCGAGCTCGAAGTCGATCCCGGCACCGGCAAGACCTCGTTCATCAACTTCGTCGCGGCCGACGATTTCGGCCGGCTGATCAACCCGATGATCGTCGAGGGCCAGGTCCATGGCGGCCTCGCGCAAGGCATTGGCCAGGCACTGCTCGAGCACGCGATCTACGATGCCAACGGCCAGCCGGTCACGGCCTCGTTCATGGACTATGCCATGCCGCGCGCCGACGACCTGCCCTCGTTCAACCTCTCCCACACCACGACGCTGTGCCCGGGCAATCCCCTGGGCATCAAGGGTTGCGGTGAGGCCGGCGCGATCGGGGCGTCTGCGGCCGTGATCAACGCGATCACGGATGCGATCGGCAAGAACAACCTGGAAATGCCCGCAACCCCTGACCGGGTGTGGCGCACGATCCACGCGGCTTAACCGCCTCATCGTCGTCATTCCGGGGCGAGGCCAAGCGTCGAACCCGGATTCTGGAGCTTAAGAATTCAACCTCGAGATTCCGGGTCTGCGCCTTTCGGCGCATCCCGGAATGACAGAGAAAAGATTTCAGGAGCAACCAAGATGTACCAGACCACCTATCATCGCGCCTCCTCGGTCGACGAGGCTGCCAGCCTGTTCGCCAAGAGCAGCGAGGCGAAATTCCTCGCCGGCGGGCAGACGTTGCTGCCGGTGATGAAGCAGCGCCTCGCAGGTCCCTCCGACGTGATCGATGTCGCCAAGATCAAGGACATGATCGGCGTCGAAGCCTCCGGCGATACGCTGACCATCAAGGCCGCCACGCCGCATTACGATGTCGCGACCAGCGACGCCGCGAAGAAGGCGATCCCTGCGCTCGCCTACCTGGCCTCGCTGATCGGCGATCCCGCCGTGCGCTACCGCGGCACGATCGGCGGCTCGATCGCCAACAACGATCCCGCCGCCGACTATCCGGCCGCGCTGCTTGCGCTCGATGCGACCGTGAAGACCAACAAACGGTCGATGGCGGCGGCCGATTTCTTCAAGGGCCTGTTCACGACCGCGCTTGAGGACGGCGAGATCATTACCGCCGTGTCGTTCCCGGTTCCGGCGAAAGCCGGCTATTCCAAGATGCCGCATCCGGCCTCGCGTTTCGCGCTGACCGGCGTGTTCGTCGCGCAGACCAAGTCGGGCGAGGTTCGGGTCGCCGCCACCGGCGCCTCACAGAACGGCGTGATGCGGGTGCCTGCGATCGAAGCCGCGCTGAAGACGAACTGGTCGCCGGCGGCGATCGACAGCGTCAGCATTCCCGCGATCGGATTGCTCGCTGACATCCATGGCTCGGCGGAGTACCGCGCCAACCTCGTCAAGGTGATGGCGCAGCGCGCGGTGGCGGCAGCGGGCTGACCATCCCGCTCCAGCGTCTCAGCACAAATTTTCCGCGGCGCGCACTTCGGTGCGCGCCGCTTTTATTATGCGCCGATGCATGAAAACCGCTTGCCTCGCTGGCGTGAAGGCGGGAAAAGTTAATCAGCCAATTAACTCGCCCACAGAGGAACGTCGGAGGCGCTTGCCGGATCCCGGCAACCGCCCGCGACCCGAGGAAACAAAACGTGCTCGATCAATCAGCCCAGAAATCAGCCCAGAAATCAGCCCAAGACAAATCCGAAGGCTCGTCCGGCCGCGCTTCCGGCCCGCTCGCGGGCTTCCGCATCGTCGAATTCGCCGGCATCGGGCCCGGTCCGTTCGCCTGCATGATGCTGGCCGACATGGGCGCCGACGTCGTCACGCTCGATCGCGTCGGCGCCAAGAAGAGCATGAAATCGGTGGCGGGCCGCGGCCGCAAGCTGATCGAGCTCGACCTCAAGGACAGGGGCGCGATCGCAGAGGTGCTCGACCTCCTGGCCAGCGCCGATGCGCTGATCGAAGGATTCCGTCCCGGCGTCATGGAGCGGCTCGGGCTCGGGCCCGACGTCGTGCTCGCGCGCAACCCGAAGCTCGTCTATGGCCGCATGACCGGTTGGGGCCAGGAAGGCCCGCTCGCCAACGCCGCCGGCCACGACATCAACTACATCTCCATCACCGGCGCGCTCGCCGCGATCGGCACGAAGGAAGCGCCGGTGCCGCCGCTCAACCTGGTCGGCGATTTCGGTGGCGGCGCGCTCTATCTGGTCGTCGGCGTGCTCGCAGCGCTGTTGGAAGCGCAAAAATCCGGCAAGGGTCAGGTGGTCGACGCCGCGATGTGCGACGGCGCGGCGTCGCTGATGTCGTTCTTCTTCGACATGACCACGATCGGCCGCTGGACCGAGGAGCGCAACCAGAACTTCCTCGACGGCGGCGCGCATTTCTATGGCGTCTATGAATGCGCCTGCGGGCACTTCATTTCGATCGGCTCGATCGAGCCGCAATTCTACGCGCTGCTGCGCGAGCACGCCGGCCTGACGGATGCGGATTTCGACGCGCAGATGGACCGCAAGGCCTGGCCCGCGCTGAAGGAGAAGCTGAAGGCGGTGTTCAAGAGCAAGACGCGCGAGGACTGGTGCAGGATCATGGAAGGCACCGACATCTGCTTCGCGCCGGTGCTGACCATGTCGGAGGCGACACAACATCCGCACATGGTTGCCCGTAACGTCTTCATCGAGCGCCACGGCGTGAAGCAGCCGGCACCCGCGCCGCGATTCTCACGCACGCCATCGGCCGTGCGTGAGCCGGAAGCGGCGGAGATCACCTCGGTGATGAAGGCATGGAAGAGGTAGAGCCGACGAGCACGCTCTCGTAGATTCCGTGGGCAAAGCGAAGCGTGCCCACCACTTTGAGCGAGATCACAGAGAGATGGTGGGCACGGCGCTACGCGCCTTTGCCCACCCTACGGCAGCGCGGCTGCCGCCCTACGCCGCGTTCTCCACCTTCAGCACCCCGCGGCGGATCTGGTCCTCCTCGATCGATTCGAACAGGGCCTTGAAATTGCCCTCGCCAAAGCCGTCGTCGCCCTTGCGCTGGATGAACTCGAAGAAGATCGGGCCGATGGCGTTGGCCGAGAAGATCTGCAGCAGCACCTTGGTCTGGCCACCCTCGACCACGCCCTCGCCGTCGATGAGGATGCCGTTCTTGCGGAGCCGTGCGACGTCTTCGCCGTGCTTGGGCAGGCGCGTATCGATCCGCTCGAAATAGGTGTCGGGCGGGGACGGCATGAACGGCAGGCCGGCTTCGCGCAGGCCTTCGATGGTGCGGTAGATGTCGCGGCAGCCGCAGGCGATGTGCTGGATGCCTTCACCGCGATAGGTCTTGAGATATTCCTCGATCTGTCCGGAATCGCCGGCGTCCTCGTTGATCGGAATCCGGATCTTGCCGTCGGGGCTGGTCAGCGCTCGCGAAAACAAGCCGGAGGCGCGGCCTTCGATGTCGAAGAAGCGAATCTGGCGGAAGTTGAACAGCTTCTCATAAAAGCCGGCCCAGACGTCCATGCGGCCGCGATGAACGTTGTGGGTAAGATGGTCGAGATAGAACAGGCCGGCACCGACCGGTCGCGGGTTGCGTGCGCCCAGCCATTCGAACTCGGCATCATAGGCCGAGCCCTTGTCACCGTAACGATCGACCAGATAAAGCAGGCTGCCGCCGATGCCCTTGATCGCGGGCACGTCGAGCGTCTTCTGTGCGGATGACACATCGGCCGGCTCGGCACCGAGCGCAATCGCCCGGTCATAGGCCGCCTTGGCATCGACCACGCGGAATGCCATCGAGGGCGCACAGGGGCCATGCGCGGCGACGAATTCATAGCCGTGAGTACCCGGCTCCTCGTTGACGAGATAGTTGATGTCGCCCTGGCGGTAGACCGTGATCTTCTTAGTTCTATGGCGCGCGACGGGTGCATAGCCCATCAGCTTGAACAGCGCGTGCAGCTCTTCCGGGTGGGGATGCGCATATTCGACGAACTCGAAGCCGTCGGTGCCCATCGGATTGTCGGCGCTAACAGTGGCCGGCGGTGCATCATGCGGAAACGGACCCATTGACGGTTCTCCCAAATTGCTGGCGGGGAGGAACTATCCTTCATGAAGCGCGCAAGGGGCGTGCAAACGGCACACGATTCCGCTAGCTTATGCACGACTCGTGCATGAATTGGACGATTGACGCATGATCTCCGTGGACGCGTTCGACCTCAAGATCCTGGGTGCACTCCAGGACGATGGCCGCCTCACCAACCAGGAGCTTGCCGACCTCGCGGGTCTCTCCGCCTCGCAATGCTCGCGGCGGCGGATGCGGCTGGAAGAGGAGAAGGTGATATCAGGCTATCACGCCGATCTTTCCAGCGAGGCGCTCGGCTTCGGCGTGATCGCCTTCATCCAGGTGGGGCTTGCGACCCACTCACCGGACAACTCCAAGCGCTTCCGCGCGCTGGTGAACCGGATCGACGAGATCCAGGAGGCGTATTCGCTGACGGGCGATGCCGACTACGTGCTCAAAGCCGTGCTGCGCGACCTCAAGGGCCTGTCCAACCTCGTCAACGACGTCCTGATGCCGCACCAGAGCGTGGCGCATGTTCGCTCCTCGATCGTCCTCGACCGGCTGAAGGAGAGCTCACGGCTCCCGCTCAAGGAGATCAAGCCCGGCTGAAATCGAGGGAACTATGGCATTCGCGCTGGCTACACGATCTGCGATGATCGCAGCTCCATGTCCTGAGATTCAACATGGCCCTGCAGCTGCGACCGAACTGCGAATATTGCGACCGCGACCTGCCGCCGAACGCAACCGATGCGCGGATCTGCTCCTATGAATGCACGTTCTGTGCGGATTGCGTCGAAACGAAGCTGTTCAACGTCTGCCCGAACTGCGGCGGCGGATTTGTGCCGCGCCCGATCAGGCCGGCGCGGGAATGGCGGCCGGGCGTGTGCGTGGCCAAGCACGTGCCGTCAGACAAGCGCGTGCATCTGAAGTACAGCGTGGAGGATGTCGCAGTGCATTGCGCACGAATCCGCGACGTGCCGCCGGAGAAACGATAGGCTCTCTCTCCACGTCATTGCGAGGAGCTCGCGACAAAATTGCGTAGCAATTTTGCGCTGATGCGACGGAGCAATCCAGACTGCCGCCGCGGAGAGATTCTGGATTGCTTCGCTGCGCTCGCAAGGACGGAGGTTGTGACAGGGACGGCGGCTCACTCCGCCGCCACAATCGTCCCCTCGACCTCGCCGAACCCGACGCGATAGCCGTTGCCCTGGCACCAGCCGCGCATCACGAGGCTGTCGCCGTCCTCCAGGAACGAGCGCTTGGTGCCGCCGGGCAGCTCGACCGGCTCGGTGCCGTTCCAAGAAATCTCCAACAAGCTGCCGCGCTGGTTCTTCTCCGGGCCGGAGATGGTGCCGCTGCCGAGGAGATCGCCGACATTCATGGCGCAGCCGGAAGAAGCATGGTGCATCAGCTGCTGCACCGAGGACCAGTACATGTATTTGAAGTTGGTGCGGCTGATGCTGACGGGCGCATTGGCCCCCGCAGCGCGCAAGGAGACATCGAGCTCGACATCGTAGTTCTGTGGCTTGGTCTGCTTGAGATAGTCGAGCGGCACCGGCTGCTGCTCCGGCCCCTTCAGGCGGAACGGCTCCAGCGCCTCGCCCGTCACCACCCAGGGGCTGATCGAGGTCGCGAAGGCTTTTGCGAGGAATGGGCCGAGCGGCACGTATTCCCATTGCTGGATGTCGCGCGCGCTCCAGTCGTTGAGCAGCACGAATCCGAAGATCATCTCCTCGGCCTGTTGCTCGCTGAGCATGCCGCCCATCGGCGAAGCCTGGCCGATGACGGCGCCCATCTCCAGCTCGAAATCGAGCCGCTTGCACGGCGCAAAGCTAGGCAGCTCCACATTCGGCGGCTTCAGCTGCCCGCGCGGCCGCTTCACCCTGGTGCCGGAGACCACGACGGTGGAGGCGCGGCCGTTATAGGCGATCGGCATGTGCAGCCAGTTCGGCTGCAGCGCATTGTCCTTGCCGCGGAACATCACGCCGACATTGGTGGCGTGCTCCTTGGAAGAATAGAAATCGGTGTAGCCGGAGACGGCGAACGGCATGTGGAGCTTCGCATCGCGCATCGGCACCAGCGCGCGGCTGCGCAGCTCCTCGTTGTCGCGCAGCTCATGATGATCGTGACGGAGCAGTTCGCTGATCCGCGCCCGCGTCTTCGCCCACACCTTCGGCCCCAACGCCATGAAGGGATTGAGCGAGGCCCCGGAGAACACGCCGAACGGGCCGACGTCGAGCCGGGAATCCTGCTCGAGCTCCCAGAGATCGAGCACGTAGCCTCCGATCGCCACACCAACCCGCGGCGTCGGATTGGCCGCGGTCGAGAACACGCCATAGGGCAGGTTCTGAATCGGAAAGTCCGAGGCGGGGTCGACCTCGATGAAGGAGCGGAGGCTGGGGTCGTTGGGGTGGGGCATTGGTTTCCCATGGCGCAGCGGTGGCGGTGTCACCCTCCCCTGGAGGGTAAGAAAGACTACGGCTTGCTCGGATCGAAGCGCTTCTCCAGGCCCTTCCAGCAATCGGCATAATCATCCTGGAGCGTGGAGGAGCTCGCCGCGTGTGCGGTGACCCGCTGCGGATAGCGGGTCTCGAACATGAAGGCCATGGTGCCCGTGAGCTTCACCGGCTTCAGCTCGCCATTGCTGGCGTGCTCGAAGGCGTCGCGATCAGGTCCGTGCGGCAGCATGCAATTGTGCAAGGAGATGCCGCCGGGAACGAAGCCCTGCGGTTTGGCGTCGTAGACGCCGTAGATCAGGCCCATGAACTCGCTCATGATGTTCATGTGGTACCAGGGCGGACGGAAGGTGTTTTCCGCGACCATCCAGCGCTCGGGGAAGATGACGAAGTCGATATTCGCCGTGCCCGCGGTCTCCGAGGGCGAGGTCAGCACCGTGAAGATCGAGGGATCGGGATGATCGAAGCTGATCGCGCCGACCGGGGAGAACGCGCGCAGGTCGTATTTGTAGGGCGCGTAATTGCCGTGCCAGGCGACGACGTCGATCGGCGAATGCGGCAGCGTCGTCTTGAACAGCGAGCCGCCCCATTTCACGAACAGCTCGGTCGGCGTGTCCTTGTCCTCGTAGTTCGCGACCGGCGTCAGGAAGTCGCGCGCATTGGCAAGACAATTGGCGCCGATCGGGCCACGCTCCGGCAGCGTGAAGGCGCCGCCGTAGTTCTCGCAGAGATAGCCGCGCGCCGGCCCGTTCGGAATCTCGACACGGAACTTGACGCCGCGCGGAATCACTACGATCTCGCCGGGCTCGGCATCGATGCGGCCGAACTCGGTGACGAGACGAAGATTGCCCTGCTGCAGCACGAACAGCAATTCGCCGTCGGCGTTGTAGAAATGCTGATCCACCATCGATTTGGTGATGAGATAGACATGCGCGGCCATGCCTGCTTGCGTGTTCACATCGCCCGCCGTCGTCATGGTCTGCACGCCCTGGACGAAGGTGAGCTCCTCCTTCGGGATCGGCGTCGGATCCCAGCGCAGCTGCGCGATCGGGAGATCGTATTCGTGGCATGGCGCCGAGCGCCACAGCCCGGCATCGATCTTCTCGAAGCGGCCGGAATGCTTCACCGACGGACGGATACGATACAGCCAGGAGCGTTCATTGGTGCCACGCGGCGCGGTGAAGGGCGAGCCGGAAAGCTGCTCGGCATAGAGCCCGTAGGCGCAACGCTGCGGCGAGTTGCGTCCGATCGGCAGCGCGCCCGGCAGCGCCTCGGTCTCAAAACTATTGCCGAAGCCGGACATGTAGCACGGCGTGACCTGGGCCGAGCTGCGAACGATCTGGTCAGGCGAGGTATTGATGTTCATGACTATCCTCCTCCTTGCAAGGCGGCCCACATTTCCTGGTCGCGCTTGTCGGTCCAGATCACGGGATCGTCGATCCCGGATGCTTCGTCGTAGGCGCGCGACACGTTGAACGGCAGGCAGTGCTCGTAGATGGCGAAACTCGAAAATTTCGGATCCATCACCTCGCGGGTCGCCGCCATCGACTCCTTCAGCGTGCGGCCCTTGGCAACCGAGATTTCGGCCGCGCCATAGAGCGAGGTGACGAAATCCCGCGTCATCGCGATGGCCTCGCGTACCGTAGCGGTGCCCTTCAGCGCATCGCCTCGGCCGGGCGCGATCGCCTTGGGATTGAAGTTGCGGATCTCATTCAGCGTCATCGGCCATTCGCGCAAATGCGCATCGCCGCAATAGCAGGCCGAGTGATATTCGATGAGATCCCCGGAGAACATCACCTCCGCATCCGGCACCCAGGCGACGATGTCGCCGGAGGTATGGCCAGCACCCAGCTGCATCAGCCGCACCTCGCGCTTGCCGAGATAGATCGACATCTCGCCTTCGAAGGTCAGCGTCGGCCAGGTCAGGCCGGGAATGCTCTGCGCGTCCTGGAACAGGCGCGGGAAGCGGCCGTATTCGGAATCCCAATCCTGCTTGCCGCGCTCCTCGATCAGCCGATAGGTTTCCTGCGAGGCGACGATGCCTTGCGCCTTGTAGGCGGAGGCTCCGAGCACGCGCACGGCGTGATAGTGCGACAGCACGACATATTTGATCGGCTTGTCGGTGACGGCGCGCACGCGCTCGATCACTTTGTTCGCCATCGCCGGCGTCGCCTGCGCATCGAACACGAGGCAGCCGTCGTCGCCGACGATCACGGCCGTATTCGGATCGCCCTCGGCGGTGAAGGCATAGAGATCGGGGCCGATCTCGGCGAAGGTGATTGTCTTCTCGGAGAGGTCGCCGGTGGATGCGAAGTTCTTCGCCATTAGTTCGTCCTTACAAGTCTATTGTTGTTGCTGTTGCTGCTGCTGGTCATCGATCATGCGGCGCCTGGCGAGCCCGATCGCCTCGCGCAGCACGTCGATGTCGCCGATATGATTGGCGAGGATCAGCACCAGCGCCGCGTCGAAATCCGCGCTCTGCTCCTCGGTGAGTCCGCGATGCGCCTCGACGATGGCGCGGAAAGCATCGTCCGGGCGTGCGAAGTTCGAGCTGGTTGAAAGCGGCATGCGAAACCTCAATACAAACCTTCGGCCCGCGCCAACGCCGCCGCGATCGCCGAACGCGTCGGATGGCGGAAGCGCGCCGCGACATAGCCGTCGGGCCTCAGCAGATAGGCGGAGCCCGGCTCGGCGGCGTAGCGCTTTGCGGCCAGGCCCGAGGGATCGGCAAGTCCGCCCTCGCCACCAATGCGGATGCCCTTGATGCCATCGGGCGCATCGATCGGCGCGCCATTGCTGAACGACAGCAAGGTGAAGTCCGTTCCACCGTTGCGGAAGGCATCCGTCAGATAGATCTGCTCGCCGGCGCGCGTTGCGACGGGTGCATCGAGCATCGAACAGCCGGGCGAGGGTCCACCGCGCCACGCATCCGCATCGAGCGAGGACAGCGGCGAGTCATAGCTGCACGGCACCGAGAGTCGTCCGCCATTGACCATGCGCTTGCCGAACTCGGTCTCCTTGGCCAGCGACAGCACCGCCTTGCGCAGCCGCGCTTCCTGATGCGAGTTCGGTGCCATGAAATCGGTCGAGCGGGTGGATTCGCGGATGTTCTCGTCTGCGGCTGCGCTACGCTCGGTATGATAACTCTCGAGCAGGCTCGCGGGCGATTTGCCCCGCAGCACGCGATCGAGTTTCCAGGACAGGTTCTCCGCGTCTTCAAGTCCGGAATTGGCGCCGCGCGCACCGAAGGGCGAGACCTGATGCGCGGAATCGCCGGCGAAGATCACGCGGCCATGGATGAAGCGATCCATCCGCCGGCACTGGAATTTGTACAGCGAGATCCACTCGAACTCGAACTTGTCGTGGCCGAGCATGCGCGCAATCCGCGGCCGCACGTTTTCCGGCTTCTTCTCGACGACAGGATCGGCGTAACGGTTGAGCTGGAGATCGATGCGCCAGACATCGTTGGGCTGCCGGTGCAAGAGCGCCGAACGCCCGGCATGGAACGGCGGATCGAACCAGAACCAACGCTCGGTGGGAAATTCCGCCGTCATCTTGACGTCGGCGATCAGGAACTGATCCTCGAACACCTGGCCCGCAAATTCCGCACCGACCATCTGGCGCAGCGACGACCGCGCACCGTCGCAGGCGATGACATATTGCGCATTCAGGCGATAGGCGCCTTCAGGCGTTTCGATCGTCAGCAGCGCGGAGTCGTTGCGCTGCTCCAGCGCCGTCACCTTGTTGCGCCAGCGCAGGTCGATCTCGGGCAGTTCGTTGATGCGATCGACCAGATAGGCTTCGGCGTAATATTGCTGGAGATTGATGAAGGCCGGACGCTTGTGACCGTCTTCCGGCAGCAGATTGAACTGGTAGAGCTGCTGCTCGCCGTGAAAGATCCGGCCGACGCTCCACACCACGCCCTTGTCGACCATGCGGTCGCCGACGCCGAGTCGGTCCCAATATTCCAGCGAGCGCTTCGAGAAGCAGATCGCGCGCGAGCCTTCGCCGATGCGGTCGGCATCGTCCAGCAGCACGACGCGCTGGCCGCGCTGGGCGAGATCGATCGCCAGCGACAGGCCGACCGGGCCGGCACCGACAATCACGACCGCATGCGCCGCGGGGCGTGGCCCCGGGCGGTCCTGATCGGGATGGCGGCGATAGCCGAACTGGGTCTTGGCCTGATGCGTATTGGCCGGCGCCATACACTAACCTCGGCTCTGGTCAGAAGAGGACTGATCTGCTAGATAGTCTCACGTGCAACTATTTTGGACCGGAGCCGGCCGGCCGTCAACTGGAATTCGGAGCGCTCTCCGTGGCGAGGACATCCAGCGACATCGCGCTGAAGACACCCCAGGCCGACGAGGCTTCATCGCGGCCGAAGCCGCGTCTCGACCTGTTCAAGTTCGTGCCGTTCCGCCTCAACCGACTGGCAGCGGAGGTGAGTTCCGCGCTCGCGGTCGAATATCAGGAACGTCACGGCCTCGACATTCCGGCCTGGCGCGTGCTCGCCACGCTCGGCTTTCGCGTTGATGCCTGCAGCGCGCAGTACATCGCGCAGTGCACCCGCACGCACAAATCCACCATCAGCCGCGCGGTGACCACGCTGCTGCATGCAGAGCTGATCGAGCGGGTCGAGAACGAAGCCGACCGCCGCGAATTCCGCCTGCAACTGACCAGGAAGGGCCGCACGCTTTACGAAGAGCTGTTCCCGCAATTGCTGCGGCGTGAGGACGAGATCCTCGCCTGCCTGTCCGCGCAGGAGCGCAAGCAATTGTCGGCCCTGCTCGGCAAGATCGAGCAGAGCCTCGATCTGATCCAGACCAGCGAAGAGGCTGACGCGAAGCAGGCGTATTAGGACGGGCATGCATAGAGGCGGAGACGCCTAGACCGGTTGAGAAAGCTTGGTAGGCTCGTGACGGCACCAGCTTATATAGTGGCGCTACTTGTGGCATTTGCCGCAACTCGCGCATACGCCGTTGATATAGGTTATCTGGCTCCCCCCGGAGTCGCTGCAAACGAGTTTCCCTCACCGCAGCGCCCCGTTGCACGGATCGTCAGCCCACGCCGCGCCGCCGAAGAGCGCCGCGACGCCCTCAATGAGGCCGGTCAAATCGCACGTATTCTTGAGCTGAAACCAGGCATGACAGTCGGCGACATTGGAGCAGGCGATGGCTACCACACGGTCAGGCTCTCGCGCCTCGTCGGACCCGCCGGCTCTGTCATTGCCCAGGACGTCACGCGGGATTACCTGATCGAACTCGCAAAGCGAACAGAGCTTCTGAAGTTGACGAACGTGCAGTTCGCGCTCGGCGAACCACACGACCCGCGCCTGCCCGCTTCCTCGCTGGATGCCGCAATCCTCGTGCATATGTATCACGAGATCGCCCAGCCCTATGCCTTCCTCTACAATCTCGCGCCCGTCTTGAAGCAGGGTGCGCGGGTCGGAATTGTCGATCTCGAGCTTCCGACGTCGAAGCATGGCACGCCAATTGCGCTCTTGCGCTGCGAATTGACCGCCGTCGGCTATCGCGAGATCGCCACATATCAGCTCGCAGGTGACGGAGGATATTTGGCGGTATTCTCTCCGCCAGAGGTCGCGGCTCGAAAATCTCCCCGCGATATCGCTGCTTGTGGGAATCCCGCCGGCGCTCGTTGACACCACGTCAGCCGCCCGTCTCAGAGGCTGACCGTATCCGGAGAAGAGGTCAGACCGGAAGTCGCCGGCTGAGACTCAAATCGGCGCTTTTGACCCGAAGCGCACATGAGCAGCTGGGGCCATCGCAACGCTAACCCATGAGTTTTCGCCACTCAGTTGCACTGCTTGGCCGTTAACCGTAAGCTATCGAGCGGGCTAGGCTTGAGGGAAGCCATGGTTGTCGAGACGCGCTATGTGACCAGCGGCGACGTCTTCGTCGCTTATCAAATATCCGGACAGGGCGGTCCGGACTTGCTCATGACACCGGGCTTTGTATCGCATCTCGAGCAGGCGTGGGAGAATCCCAACGGCGCGCGCTTCCTTAACGACCTCGGCTCGTTCTCGCGATTGATCCGATTCGACAAACGCGGCACGGGTCTCAGTGATCGTGGTGTCGGTGTCCCGCATCTCGATGAAAGGATCGACGATATCCGCGCCGTGCTCGACGCTGCGGATTCTAAGAGGGCCTATTTGTTCGGTGTTTCGGAGGGTGGGCCGATGTCGATCCTGTTCGCGGCGACCTATCCTGAACGTGTCGCGGGGCTCATCCTGTTCGGCACGTATGCGCGCACGGTGGGTGCTTCCGTTCCGTTTGACGACTTTGCGACCCTGGAGCGCGATATCCGGTCCAACTGGGGAACCGGCAAAAGTCTGCCCAGTTTCTCTCCGTCGGCCGCCGCAATTCCCGGGGCCATGGAGCGCTTCGCCAAGTTCGAGCGCTCGGCGGCCAGCCCGTCTGATGTGATCAACCTGATGCGCATGAACCGCGAGATCGACGTAACGGCCATCCTGCCGTCGATCCATGTCCCTACGCTGGTCATGCATCGGCGCGACGACGTGCGCATTCGTGCATTCGCCGGCCGCGAGCTTGGAGAGAGAATTCCTCACGCGCGCTACATCGAACTTCCGGGTAGTGATCACCTCGCATGGTCAGGAGATCAGGATCGGCTTGTCGAGGAAATCAGACAATTCATGGGTGTGTCCGCTACCACCATCGAGGGCGATCGCGTCCTCTCGACCGTGCTGTTCACCGACATCGTCGATTCGACAAAGAAAGCCTCGTTGGTGGGCGACAGGCAGTGGCGTTCAACTCTGGAAGCGCACCATGCGGCGGTGCGTTCGGAACTGGAGCGGCATCGCGGACGCGAAGTTAAAACTACAGGCGACGGATTTCTGGCCCTTTTCGACGGCCCGGCGCGCGCCGTTCGCTGCGCCCAGAGGATCGTCAGCGCGGTGCGGCCGCTCGATCTCGAAGTACGGGCCGGCGTCCATACCGGCGAGGTTGAAATGATGGGCGACGATGTGGGCGGCATTGCTGTGCACATCGCAGCACGGGTAGCTCAGCATGCGCATGCGAGCGAAGTGCTGGCCTCGAGCACGGTAAAGGATTTAGTAGCAGGTGCCGGCCTCAAGTTCGTCGATCAGGGATCGGCCGAGCTTAAGGGACTTGCCGAGCCCATGCGCCTATTTGCAGCCGTCTGAATGAGCTTCGGTGTCGCCGATGCCGCCTTAGAAAGCTCAGACGTTATCGCCGATGTCCCTTTGTGGCCCACAACGCGCCTCCGGCGATGCTTGTTTGCGCACTGCTTCCAGGTGCACAGCGGATATCAGGCCTGACTGATCTGAGCCGCGCTTAGGACTTACAAGTAGACGCCCCGGATTCCATCACTTCGCAAACGACCGCGTCGGCGGCAGATGCAGTGCCCAGGCGTCGACCTTGTCGCTGGCGGGCGGATAAATCTCCGTCACGATCGGATCGTGACCGGGGATGAACCTGTCAGGGTGGCCGGCGAGGCGCTCGATCGTCTCCCAGCCTGCGGCCATGTCGCCGACATTGTAGACGATCGGGAACGGGCTCCGGCGCTGGAGGTTGGCGTAGTAATGCGCGGCATCGGACGCCAGCACCACCGGCCCGCGCGCGGTCTCGACCTTCACCACCTGCAAGCCATCGGAATGGCCACCGACGCGATGCACGGTGACGCCGGGCGCGACCTCGCCGTCGCCGGAATGGAAGGTGACGCGCTCGCCATAGACATGGCGCACCATCAGCGTGACGTGCTCGACCGAGAACGGATGTCGCAGCAGTCCGTTGCACATGCAGCGGCCCGTCGCGTAAGCCATCTCGCGCTCCTGGAGATGGAAGCGCGCATTCGGGAAGCGGTCGAGATTGCCGGCATGGTCGTAGTGCAGATGCGTCACAATGATGTCGCGGATGCCGGATGCCGCGATCCCGAAACGCTCCAGCGCATCGACCGGATTGAGCGTCAGCTTGCGCGCCCGCGCGCTCGCCTCCTCGGCATTGAAGCCGGTGTCGACCAGGATGTCGCGACCGTGCCCTCGGATCAACCAGACGAAATAGTCGAGATCCTGCGCCGCACTGTCATGCGGGTCGGGCACGAGGAAGTTCATGTGGGGGGTGCGCGGCGACATCGTCGCATAGCGCAGGGCGTAGATTTCGTAGACGTTTCCCATGGTCGGCTTTTCTGAGTTGGATGTTGTGGGACCATCGAGCACACCAAGCCATCGCCGGCAGGAAAGGTCAAACGTGGGGCGTTGCGGCGGAGGCAGGGCTGCAATGTGAGACCAATCACAGCTCCATCACCATGATGACCCCAGCATGCTGCCGATAGGATCGAACCAGGTCGCCGAGTACTGTCATGACAACGGTCTATTCCGCCCGCGGCACGCCCCCTGCGTTGCCGTCCATCGTCACGATAATGCCGAATCTCCAAGCGGTTGACGCCCCCCGTCCCCGGTTTGATAATGCAGGAAGCGTAAGTTAAGGTCGCCGCGGCGCAAGCTGGAACGGCGCCTTTTTGGCTGGACCGCGCTGATTATGAAAATTCGCTTCTTTCTTCTTCTCTCCTTGCTCATCTCGCTCGTCCCGACTGCTCCATCGCTTGCGGCCGGTGACCGCTTTGCGCTGGTCATCGGCAACGCCAAATATCCGGACGCGGATGCTCCGTTGAAGGAACCGATCAACGATGCGCGCGACGTCGCCGATGAGCTCAAGCGGGACGGCTTTTCGGTCGAGATCGGCGAGAACCTGACCGGCGACGGCATGCGCCGCGCCTTCGACAAGCTCTACAGCAAGATCAAGCCGGGATCTGTGGCGCTGGTGTTCTTCAGCGGCTTCGGCATCCAGTCTGCGCGCCAGAGCTACATGCTGCCGGTCGATGCGCAGATCTGGACGGAGTCCGACGTGCGCCGCGATGGTTTCAGCCTCGAGACCGTCCTCGGCGAGCTCCACACCCGCGGCGCCGGCGTCAAGATCGCGCTGATCGACGCCTCCAGGCGCAACCCCTTCGAGCGCCGGTTCCGCAGCTTCTCGGCGGGCCTTACACCTGTCATCGCGCCGAACGGTACGCTCGTGATGTATTCAGCGGCGCTGGCCTCGGTGGTCTCGGATGCCGGCGGCGACCACAGCCTGTTCGTCCAGGAGCTGCTGAAGGAAATCCGCGTCCCCGACCTGATGGCCGAGGAGACGCTGAACCGCACCAAGATGGGCGTCACCCGCGCCTCGCGCGGCGAGCAGGTGCCGTGGATTTCCTCGTCATTGGCCGAGGATTTCTCGTTCACTCCGGGAGCCGGCGGATCGCGTCCCGCAACGCCACCGCCCGCACCTCCTGCTGCGCCGGCCGTCGTCGCCAACAACCCGCCGCCCGTTCCACCCGCGCCGCCGACACCACCTCCGGCGCCGAAGCCGGCCGATGCTGCTGCGGCACCCGCCCCTGCTGCTCCACCTGCCCCCGCGCCTGCGCCGGCCCCACCGCCGAAACCGCAGATCGAGGCCGCCCTGCCCCCGCCGCCACCGCCGGTGAAACCGATTGATCCCGCTCCCGCACCGAGCACGGACAGCGGGCCCAGTGCCGCCGTCCTGGCTGACGATCCCACGATCAAGAGCCTGACCGCCAAGATCGCCGCCAATCCTGATGACGTGAATGCGCTGTATCGGCGCGGCCAGGTCTATGCCAGCAAGGGCGCCTACACGCTCGCCATCAAGGATTTTGACGATACCCTCCGGATCAATTCGAAGGATGTCGAGGCGCTGAACAACCGCTGCTGGACCCGCACCGTCGTCGGCGATCTCCAGGGCGCGCTGAAGGATTGCAACGAGGCGCTGCGGCTGCGGCCGAACTTCGTCGATGCGCTCGACAGCCGCGGGCTGGTCAACCTCAAGTCGGGCGCGGTGAAGAATGCCATCGCCGATTTCGACGCGGCCCTGAAGATCAATCCGCGCCTGACCTCCTCGCTCTATGGACGCGGCCTTGCCAAGCAGCGCAACGGCTCGGCCCAGGAAGGGGCGCTGGACATTGCCAATGCCAAGGCGATGGATCCGAACATCGTTCAGGAATTCGCAAGCTACGGAGTGCGTTGATATTTTTTTGAATGAGGCAGTCCAAGCCTCGAACCTTGAACAGCCCAGGGAAGACCAATGGGCGGATGCCGGAACAGGCCTTTTCGGCCTGTTGCTGGAATTTGAAATACGCGAGCTGGCTGCGCAGGAGGGACTGGCTATGAGATCGGCTGCAAAAGGGCTTACCGCGATTCTGTCCATCATCACCGTCGGCGCCGCGCTGTCACTGCCAAGCTCAGCTGCATTTGCGGGCGATGACGGCAACAGCAAGAATGTCACCGAGGACGAGATCGTCCGCGCGCTCGCGCCGGCGCCGAAGAAGCCCCTGACCCGCGGCCTCTCGATCGGCCCGCAGACGGAACCCGCGCCGAACGCAGCGGAGACCAAGCTGCTTCAGTCCGTGCGCGGCCGCTCGACGCGCTCATTGTCGTCGACCGAGCGCGAGGACATCGCGGCGGTCGCCAAGGACAAGCCGAACATCGATCTCGAAATCACGTTCGACTACAACTCGGCCAATATCAGCGCCAAATCGCTGCCATCAGTGCAGGCGCTCGGCCGTGCCTTGACCAGTCCCGACCTGAAGGGCTCGACCTTCGTGGTCGCAGGCCACACCGACGCCGCCGGCGGCGAAGCTTACAACCAGGACCTCTCGGAGCGTCGCGCGGATTCGATCAAGCGCTACCTCGTCGAGAAGTACAACATCTCCGCGACCGATCTCGTCACCGTCGGCTATGGCAAGAGCAAGCTCAAGAATCCGAGCCAGCCGCTGGCGGAGGTCAATCGCCGCGTGCAGGTCGTCAACATGGAAAACAAGACCACCGCATCGAAGTGAGCACGGCATAATCCTTTGCAGTGACAAGTCGTGATGTGGTGTAAGGTCTCGCTGTCGAAGCGCGTCCCGCGGCCTTGCGGGACGCCGCTTTATTTCCGGGAAACGCTCTGTTTGGGCCTCGCGCGGATGGCCGTGAGCCAGGTCAGGATGATTCCGCGATGAATTTGACTGAATATCTCAAGCCGGCCGGAACCGTCGTGTTCGTCCTCGCGCTCGGCGTCGGCTATTATCTGTTCGAGCATCGGCGCCGCCCCGAGGTGAAGGAGACGCCAAGCACGGCGCTCGTCATCGTGACGAAGTCGACCAATGCCTGCTTCTCCGACCTGGTGCGGGTGACCGGCTTCTTCGTGCCGCGCCGCGAGGCGGTCGTCCTTGCCGACCAGGAGGGGTCCAGGGTCACCGACCTTCTGGTCACCGAGGGCACCGTCGTCGCCGACAACCAAGAGCTGGCGCGGCTGACTGCGCCGCCGCAGATTCCGGGCCAGCCGCAGCGGCCCGGCCCACAAGGCCCGGTCTCGCTGAAAGCACCCGCGGCGGGTCTCATCACCGAGGTCCGCACCCTCGTCGGTGCGCCGGCCTCGCCGCAGGCAGGTCCGATGTTCCGCATCGCCGTCAACAATGAGATCGAGCTCGACGCCCAGGTTCCGGCGGTGCACATGTCCAAGCTCAGCTCCGGCGCGACCGTGCGCATCAGCCGCGACGATGCGCCCGATTTGATCGGACGGGTCCGGCTGGTTGCGCCCGAAATCGACCGCGCCACCCAGCTCGGGCGCGTCCGCATCAGCGTCACCAACAATCCCTCACTGAAGGTCGGCGTGTTCGCCCGCGCCTCGATCGACGCCAAGCGGAGCTGCGGCGTTGCAGTGCCCAAGACCGCGATCGATCATCTGACGGTGCAGGTCGTCAAAGGCAACATTGTCGAGACACGCAAGGTGCGGGTCGGACTGTCGTCCGACAGCGCTACGGAAATCCTGGAGGGGCTCGAGGTCGGCGAAATCGTCGTGGCCGACGCCGGCTCTTCGCTCCATGACGGCGACCAGATCAAGACCATGTTCGCCGATGAACTCGATCGCACGCGGGTACGCTGATGGCTCTCAATATCTCGGCATGGTCTATACGTCATCCGCTGCCGTCCGCCGTTTTTTCGATCATCCTGCTGGTTCTGGGCTGGACCTCCTTCACCAAGCTCGCGATCACACGGCTGCCCTCGGCCGACATCCCCGTGATCTCGGTCGCGGTCTCGCAATTCGGCGCGGCACCGGCCGAGCTCGAATCCCAGGTCACCAAGACGGTTGAAGACGCGGTCTCCGGCGTCGAGGGCGTCAGGCACATCACCTCCTCGATCACCGACGGCCTCTCGGTCACCACGATCCAGTTCGCGCTCGAGACCAACACGGACCGCGCGCTCAACGACGTCAAGGACGCGGTGACGCGCGTGCGCTCCAACCTGCCGCAGAACGTCACCGAGCCGCTGATCCAGCGCGTCGACGTCATCGGCCTGCCGATCGTGACCTATGCCGCGATCTCGCCCGGCAAGACGCCGGAGCAGCTCTCCTATTTCGTCGACGACGTGGTCAAGCGCTCGCTGCAGGGCGTGCGCGGCGTCGCGCAGGTCGAGCGCATCGGCGGCGTCGAGCGCGAGATCCTGGTCTCGCTCGATCCCGACCGCCTGCAGGCGATGGGGCTTACTGCGGTCAATGTCAGCCAGAGCCTGCGCGGCACCAATGTCGACGTCGCCGGCGGCCGCGCCGAGATCGGCAAGAACGACCAGGCAATCCGCACGCTCGCCGGCGCCAAGACGCTGGGCGATCTCGCCGGCACCATGATCCCGCTGTTCGGCGGCGGCGAGGTCCGGCTCGACGATCTCGGCACCGTCACCGATACCATCGCCGATCGCCGCACCTTCGCCCGCTTCAACGGCGAGCCGGTGGTCGCGCTCGGCATCAAGCGTTCCAAGGGTGCCAGCGACGTGAAGGTGGCCGAGGCCGTGCAGAAGCGCATCGACGCGCTGAAAACCGCCTACCCCGACGTCGACCTGAAGCTGATCGACACCTCGGTCGAATACACCAAAGGCAACTACCATGCGGCGATCTCGACCTTGTTCGAAGGCGCCATCCTCGCCGTCGTCATCGTGCTGCTGTTCCTGCGCGACCTGCGCGCGACCATCATCGCCGCGATCTCGCTGCCGCTGTCGATCTTCCCGGCGTTCTGGGCGATGGACCTGCTCGGCTTCTCGCTCAACCTCGTCAGCTTCCTCGCCATCACGCTGTCGACGGGCATTCTCGTCGACGACGCCATCGTCGAGATCGAGAACATCGTCCGGCACATGAACATGGGCAAGTCGCCCTACCGGGCCGCGCTCGAGGCCGCCGACGAGATCGGCCTCGCGGTGATCGCGATCTCGCTGACCATCATCGCGATCTTCGCACCGGCGAGCTTCATGTCGGGCATCGCCGGACAGTTCTTCAAACAGTTCGGCATCACCGTCTCGGTGCAGGTGTTCTTCTCGCTGCTTGCCGCGCGCTTCGTCACGCCGGTGCTGGCCGCCTATTTCCTCAAGCACAGTTCGCATGCGGAGCCGCCGCCCGGCCGCATCCTGCGGTCCTATCATGGGATCGTGGCCTGGTCGGTGAAGCACTATTTCATCACGGTGCTGATCGGCCTCGGGATCTTCGCCGCCTCGATCTGGAGCATCACGCTGCTGCCGCAGGGCTTCCTGCCGGCCCAGGACAGCGCCCGCTCGCTGCTTGCGCTCGAGCTGCCGCCGGGCACCCAGCTCGCCTACACCGAAAAGGTCACCGAGGACATCGTCGCGCGCCTGCGCAAACGGCCCGAGGTCAAGAGCATCTTCGTCGACGGCGGACGCGTCCCGCCGGGAACCCAGGAAGTCCGGCGCGCAGCCCTGATCATCAACTACACACCCAAGGACAGCCGCGACATCACCCAGCGCGAGCTCGAATTCTCGATCAGCCAGGAGCTGGAGAACGTTCCCGACATCCGCTTCTGGTTCCTGGACGAGAACGGCCTGCGCGCGATCTCGCTGGTGGTGACCGGTGTCGACCCCAACATCGTCAACAACGTCGCGAGCGAGCTTGCGACGCAGATGAAGCGCATTCCCACCATCTCCAACGTGATCTCCGAGACCTCGCTGGAGCGCCCCGAGCTGCGCATCGAGCCGCGCGCCGATCTCGCCGCACGGCTCGGCGTCTCCACCGAAAGCCTGTCGCAGACCATCCGTGTCGCCACCATCGGCGACGTCGGGCCCGCGCTCGCCAAGTTCGACGTCGGCGATCGCCTGGTGCCGATCCGCGTGCAACTCGAGGATGCAGCCCGCGGCAATCTGAAGACGCTGGAGCAGTTGCGCGTGCCGCTCGGCGAGCACGGCGAGAAGGGCGGCGTGCCGCTCTCGGTCATCGCCGACGTCAAGCTCGACCAGGGTCCGACCAGCATCAACCGCTACGATCGTGAACGGCAGGCGACCGTTGCCGCCGACCTCGTCGGCTCCGCCGCGCTCGGCGATGCCACCAAGAAGATCTACGACCTGCCAGTGATGAAGACGCTGCCGAAGGGCGTGAAGGTCTCGCCCTCGGGCGATGCCGAAAGCCTGAACGAATTGTCGGACGGCTTCGCGACCGCCATCACGGCCGGACTGATGATGGTCTACGCCGTGCTGGTGCTGCTGTTCGGCACCTTCCTGCAGCCTATCACCATCCTGTTCTCGCTGCCGCTCTCGATCGGCGGCGCCATCGCGGCCCTGCTCGTCACCGGCAAGCAGCTCACCACGCCGGTGTGGATCGGCATCCTGATGCTGATGGGCATCGTCACCAAGAACGCGATCATGCTGGTGGAATTCGCCATCGAATCCATCCGTGCGGGCAAGCCGCGCGAGGAGGCCATGATCGACGCCGGCATGAAACGCGCCCGCCCGATCGTGATGACCACGATCGCGATGGCCGCGGGCATGATGCCGAGCGCGCTCGCCGTCGGCGCCGGCGGCGAGTTCCGCTCGCCGATGGCGCTCGCGGTGATCGGCGGCCTGATTTTCTCGACCATCCTGTCGCTGGTGTTCGTGCCCGCGATGTTCATGGTGATGGACGATTTCGGCGCCCTGATCTGGCGCTTCGCCAAGCGGCTGATCGTGCACAGCGAGGATGCGGAGGTTGCGTCTCATCACGACTCCGCACCGGCGCAGGCGGCTTCGGCACCGAAGAGCGTCGCGCGGCCAGCTGCGGAGTAGGCTTACGAGGCGTGCTCGTAAGCCTACTCGTTCCGCGCGATCGCGGTCAGCTTGGTCATGTTCCGCAGCAAGATCCGGCCGCGCTGGAGATCGAGGATCGCTTCCTTGCGCCAGGCCTGAAGCTGGCGGTTGACGCTTTCGCGGGCGGCACCGACGAAGACGCCGAGCTGCTCCTGCGAGATGTGGACCTCGGAGCCGAAATCGGCGGCGAGCGCGCAGAGCCGCCGCGCCAGCCGCACCGGCAGCGGCTGCAGCATGGATTCTTCCATGCGCTCGCTCTGCCAGCGGATGCGCTGGCACAGCAGGGCGATGATCTTGATCGCGACCTTTGGCTCGCGCTCGAGGAAGCCGAGGAAATCGTCGCGCCGCAGCACGAACAATTCGCTGGCCTCGCCCGCGGTGGCGTCTGCCGTGCGGTTCTGGCCGTCCAGCACCGCTACCTCGCCGAACAGGTCGCCCGGCCCCATGAAATTCAGCGTCAGCCGGCTGCCGTCGGAGGCGCCGGTCTCGATGCGGACCTGGCCGCGACGCACGCCGAACAGCGCATCCCCGGGATCGCCCTTCTGGAACAGCACCTCGCCGCTCCCCAAATGCTGCGTGTGACAGAGATTGGACAACCGCTGGAGCTCGTCTGCGCCGAGATCGGCGAACATCGGGTTCATCTTCAGGATGACCGCAAATTCGGCCTGCTTGCTCATTTCAATGTCCTTGTGAACGCCCTGGTCATTGTTCTCAGCAAATCGCTTGAAACCATCAACTTCAGGATCGCGTAAAACCGCGTCGGAGAAGTGTGTCATAAGTCACATAACTTTGCAGTACCCCCTGACTATTTTTACGCGCTTGGAGCCGCTTGCCGTCCGGGGATAAACTTAAGGCGCAAAGGACGGGCCATCTGGCGGGTTCGACGCCGATTGTCCGTCGTTGGAAAGTCGACATGAGAGCATTGAAATTCGTCGGCGGGGCTTTGGCCGCCGTCATCATCGTGATCGCACTCCTGCTCGTGGTCGGGATCCCCTCGGGCTTCCTGACCTCGACCATCGCCTCGCGGGTCGAGAGCGCCACCGGCTATCGCCTGTCGATCGACGGCACCACCAGGATCAGTCTGTGGCCGACGCTGAACATCACCTTGAATGACCTCACGCTTGCCGACCCCAAGGACCGCAGCGGCATCAGGCGCCTGACGATCGATAGCGTGCAGGCCGACATGTCGCTCGCCAGCGTCTGGTCGGGCCGCCCTGAGATCAGCGAGCTCGTCGTCGCCCATCCCGTATTCTACCAGCCGCTGCTGCGTGAGCGCCTGCCGAATGCCGGCAGCCCGTCGAAGCCGATCGCGCTGGGCACCAATGCTGCCACGATCGACCGCATCAAGGTCACCGAAGGCGAAGTGGCGTTCTCGCGCCTGCGCGATCGTGTCGAGGGCCGCATCAGCGCCATCAACGCCGAGGCGATCGTTGACCGCGACCGCAAGGTCAACATCACCGGCACCGCGCGCGTCGGCGATCATCCGACCAAGTTCGACATCAAGGCAACCTCGCCGGCACTGCCGGCCGAACGGCCGACGGTTCCGGTGGATTTCGCCATCGACATGCCCAGCGTGCTGAAGTCCCAGCTCACCGCTCACGCCGAGATGCGGCTCAATGGCGATGTCGTGATGATCAACGGCGTGAATGGCAGGCTCGGCGACGGCGCATTCAACGGCTGGGCCTCGGTCGACATCGCGAGCAAGCCGCTGGTCAAGGTCGATCTCGATTTCCAGCGGCTCGCAATGCCCCTGGCGAAATCGCCGGACGGCGTGTCCGGGCAGCCCTGGAGCAATGCGCCGATCGACGTCTCCGGGCTCAACTATGTCGATGCGCAGGTGAGGATCTCCGCGAACGAAGCCGTGATCGGCGATGCGCGCATCGCGCCGCTGGCGCTCGACGCCAAGCTCGCCGGCGGCGTCCTGAAGGCCGGCACCGCCAATCTCGGCGTCTATGGGGGCCAGGTCTCGGGCGAGGTGGTCCTCGATGCGACCACCGGCGCGCCGAGCTTTGCGATGCATTCCGACCTCGTCGGCGTGCGCGCGCTGCCGCTGCTGCAGGGCCTCGCCGAATTCGACCGTATCGACGGCAAGCTGCAGGCCAAGCTCGCTTTGCGCAGCGCCGGCAACAGCCAGCGGGCGCTGATGGCGAACATGCAGGGCACGGCCTTCGTCAATTTCCAGGACGGCGCCATCCGCGGCATCAATGTCGCGCAGATGATCCGCTCGCTGACGACGAGCACGCTGTCCGGCTGGCAAGGAAACCAGGACCGAAACCAGGACCCCAGCCAGGAGCAGAGCACGGATCTGTCGCAGCTTTCGGCCTCCTTCCGCATCGACAAGGGTCAGGCGGTGACGACCGATCTCAATCTGATCGGGCCGCTGGTGCGCGTCACCGGCGCCGGCACGATCGCCCTCGACACCAAGATGATGGGCTTTCGCGTCGAGCCGAAGCTCGTGATGACGACCGAAGGCCAAGGCCGCACCTCCGAGCCCGTCGGCTTCGGCATCCCCGTGATGATCCAGGGCAGTTGGTCGCAGCCGCGGATCTACCCTGACATCGCCGGCGTGCTGGACAATCCGGACGCCGCCTATGCCAAGCTGCGCGAGATGGGCAAAGGCCTGTTCGGCCCCGACGGCGCCGGGCTCGGCAACATCCTGGGCAACCTCGGCAGCAACCTTGGGCTCGGCGGCACCACCGCGCCGGGCGGAGGCAATGCCAATCCGCAAGCCCAGCAGCCCGGGCAGAACAACCTGCTCGGCGGGCCCTTGGGGGAGGCGATCGGCAATCTGATTCAGCAGGGACTTTCCAATGGCACAGCAACCGGCACTGGCACCGGCCGCAGTCGCAGCCTGCCGGTAACGCCCTCCACACCGGCGCCGCAGGCCTCGCCTGCCCCAGCTCCGGAGGACTCGCCGCCTGCGCAGCAGGACAGTCAGCCAATGAACGACGTGCTGCGACAGCTCTTCAATCGTTGATTGGCGGGCTGGACCGGCTTGCTCGCCTGCGGCGTCCTCCGAACGGATGAGGCTGCGACAATTCACCACTCTGCTTCCTGCCCGGGAGTCCACAGGGAGTAACCACACCGGCCACGCGACGGCCGCGCGACGGTCCCTTGGTCCAAATTGTGGTAGAACGGCCCGGAAGGGGCTTTGCGGCCCGCAGCGCGCAGCGTCAGTGGCGGCGCGAGAGGATCGGGATGGCAGGAGCGAACGACAAGACACGATCTCTGCGCGAGGGTCTGTTCGCCAAATACGTCGTCTCCCTCGTCGGCCTCGTCGTGTTCGTCCTCGCCGTCAACGGCGCGATGGAGACCTGGATCTCCTACCGCGCCACCAGGACACAGCTGACCAACGGGCTGGAGGACAAGGCGCAAGGAGCCGCCCGGCGCATCGAGCAGTCGATCTCCGAGCTCGAGCGCCAGATCAGCTGGGTGACGCGCGCGAGCCAGGACACGCTGGAGAAGCGCCGCGCCGATTACGCCTCGCTGCTGCACCAGGTCTCGGTCGTCAACCAGCTGTTCCAGCTCAACGGCGACGGCCGCGAGGTGCTGCGCGTCTCCAGGCAGTCGACCACGACCAGCGCCAATGCCGACCTCTCCCGCGACGTGCGCTTCACCGACGCCGTCACCCGCGGCGTCAGCTATGCCTCGGCCTGGTTCGCCGACGGGACGCCGCTGATGTCGATCTCGGTGGCGCATTCCGGCTTCAATGCCGGCGTCACCGTGGCCGAGATCGATCTCAGCTTCCTCTCCGACTTCCTGTCCGACGCCCAGGTCGGCAAGGCAGCCTTCGCCTATGTCGTCGATCCGCGCGGCCGGGTGCTGGCGACATCGTCGAAAGGTCCCGAAATCGGCAAGGACCTTTCCAAGCTGCCGCAGGTTGCGGCCGCGATCGCGCCCGGCCACGAGCCCGACACATCGGGCACCGACTTCAACGGCCAAGCCGTGATGAGCGCCGCGAGCATGGTGCCGAAGCTCGGCTGGAGCGTGCTGTTCGAGCAGCCGAGCACGCAGGCCTTGATGCCGATCCGCGACCAGCTGGTGCGCATCGCGCTTCTGATCGGCATGGGGCTGTTGGTCGCGATCCTCGCCGGCACGCTGCTCGCCCGCCGCATGATCATCCCAATCACGGCGCTGCGCGATGGCGCGCACAAGCTCGGCGAAGGCGATTTCAGCCACCGCATCGACGTGCACACCTCCGACGAGCTCGAAGACCTCGCCGGGCAGTTCAACCGCATGGCCGACCAGATCCAGGAGACCTATTCGAACCTGGAGACCAAGGTCGAGGAGCGCACCCGCGATCTCGCGCAGTCGATCCACGAGCTCAAGGTGCTGGAGGAGGTCGGCCGTGCGGTGGCCTCCTCGCTCGATCTCAACGCCGTGCTTGCGACCATCGCCGCCCGCGCGATCGAGATCACCCATGCCGACGCGGTGCTGATCTACGGCTTCGACGCCGAGGCGCGATGTTTCGACCTGGTCGAAGCCAACGGCATCGACAAATCCGCCGAGGGCGCGCATGTCACCGTCGCGCAGGGCGAGAACATCCTGAGCGATGCCGCCAGAAGCGGCGAGCCGATCGCGCTTGCCGAGCTCGGCGAGGCCGCCGAGCAGCCGCTGCGCGAGGTCGCACTCGCGGCCGGCTTCCAATCGGTGCTGGTGGTGCCGCTGATCGACCAGCAGGGCACGCTGGGCTCGCTGGTGGTGCTGCGCCGCGCCGGCGGCGAGTTCGCCGGCAGCATCATCGGCCTGATGCGCACCTTCGCCAACCAGGCCGTGCTGGCGATGCGCAATGCGCACCTGTTCACCGAGGTCGATCACAAGAGCCACGCGCTGGAGGCCGCGAACGAGACCGTGCGCGCCCAGGCCGACAAGCTCAAGCAGCAGACCGAGCAGCTCAAGGACTGGAACAAGTCGCTGGAGGCGCGCGTCAAGACGCAGCTCGGCGAGATCGAGCGCATCCGCAAGCTCGAGCGCTTCCTGGCGCCGCAGGTGGCGCAGCTGATCGCCTCCTCCGACAGCCCGGAAGGACTGCTCACCAGCCAGCGCCGCGAGGTCACGGTGGTGTTCTGCGATTTGCGCGGCTTCACCGCGTTCACGGAAACGACGGAGCCGGAGGAGGCGATGAACGTGCTGCGCGAATATCACGCCGCGCTCGGCCAGCTGATCTTCAAATACGAGGGCACGCTCGACAAATATGCCGGCGACGGCGTGATGGTGCTGTTCAACGCGCCGATCCAGTTCGAGGACCACACCAAGCGCGCGGTGAAGATGGCGGTGGAGATGCGCGACACCATCGGCCCGCTGACCGAGCGCTGGCGCAACCGCGGGCATAGCCTGGGGTTCGGCATTGGCATCGCGCTCGGCTACGCCACGCTCGGCCAGGTCGGCTTCGAGCAGCGGCTGGAATATGCCGCGATCGGCAGCGTCACCAACCTCGCCTCCCGTCTCTGCGGCGAAGCCAAGGCGGGCCAGATCGTGGTGAGCCGCCGCGTCTACGGCATGGTCGAACCGTGGGTGCAGGCACGGGCGCTGGATGATCTCCAGCTCAAGGGCTTCAATCACCCCGTGCTGGCGATGGAGATTTTGAATTGGCGCGAGGAGGTGGAGAACGTGGTGGATGCGGCGGCGGTGCGGCGGAGAGGGTAGCCAAAGCAAAAATTGCGAAAACAACCCCATGCACAGTAGGCGGGAGCTGGAAGATCAATGGGTTACCCGAGCATCAAAGTCGGACGGTGACGACGGTCTGGGCTGGCCGGTGCTTTGACACGTCGGGCAAAACACTGGCATGATGGCATCATCGAGAGTTCAGGCCAGTGCAAACGCATCGAACGGGCGCGACCGCTGACATCGGCAGCGTGACGCGCACCCAAGGCGCAGCTTTACGGCCGCCGCGGTGATTGGGTGGCGACAACGCGCAGCTCGACTTCAGGGAGATGAAGTTCGACTGGGCGTGCGGGTCCTCACACCTCCCGCTTCGGCCCGATCGCCTCGAACGCCGCCTTCTGCTCGTCGCTTAGATCCGCCTCGAAATCGTCGAGCGCATCAGTGACGCCGTTCACCGCTTCCAGCATCGTCGCCAGCCGCGCCTTCACGGCGGCGAGGCGGGCTTGCGCGGTTGCGGCGGGCTCTGTCGGGCAGGCGCTGAGCGTCTGCATGGTGCGCAGCGTGGTGTCCTGCAGCACTTCGAGGCGGGCGCGGGCGATCTCGTCGAGGTGGAGCGTGGAGGCAATCTCGGCGGCGGGCCATTGCTGCTGGACGAGCTGCTCGTATTGGCGCTGCGCGTTTTCGTCATAGCGGGGATCGTAGTCGGGCTGGCAGGCCTTGGCCGCCTGCGCGTCCTTGGTCGCGTTCTTGCTCGCGTCCTTGCTCGCGTCCTTGGGCCGGTGGGACGCCAGCGCGGCGCGACGCTCATTGGCGAGGGCGTTGAGCCTGGTTTTCTTGTCGTCATCGAGCAGGCCGACGAATTTCGTCAGCGGCGCTTCAATTGCGTCCGTCGCCTTGATCATGGCCTCGAGTCGCTCGCGCATCAGGCCGAGGCGCTCGGAGGCATTCGCAGGAGCCTGCGCCGGGCAGGCCGCGCGGATGGTGTCGCGCGCCGCATTCCAGGCGGATGCGAGCTCGTCGAGCGCGGTGCGCTGCAGCTCGTTCGGCTGAACGGCGCTCGCGATCCGGTCGACCGGCAGGCCACCGGTGTCGCTGGCCTCGCAGAGGGTTTCCGCGGACGGGATTCTTCGTGCGCGCCGGCCTTGCGGCACGGTGTAGGCGGCAAGCTCGGGCGCGGCATAGGGCGTGAAGAGTGCGGCATAGATGTCGCCGTAGCCATAGAGCGAGAGGCTGGTCGCATCGCCGAAGATGATTGCGGTGGTGAGATCGTCATGCGCGAATGGCCAGAACACCGGGCCGACCCAGCCGTAGCTGCCGTCGGGATGGCGCCACCAGCCCTGCGGCCGCCGGCCGCCTTGCCAGCCCGCCAGCGCAGCCTGCGCCGTGAGGGCCGCACGCAGGACGTAAGGATTGGATAGCTGGCCGCGCTCGGCTCCGCGCGGGTCTTGCGACCTCAGCGCGGCGGAGCGGTAGCGGCCACCGCGCACGGCCATGCGGGAATGGCGCAGCCGCGACAGGCCCATCATGTGGCCGACGGCGAAACGCGCAACCCCGAGCGGACCGCCACGCAACCCGAACTGCGCCTCGGCCCTGTCAGGCAGCAACACTGCCGCAATCACGAGAGCTGCGCCGGCCAGCGCCAAGCCCATGCGCCTCGAAATGATCGCTGACCTGACCGCCGACTTGACCAATCTGGCCACGTCTTGGCACTCCCTCCCACACCAAGCGCGCAATGCGTCGCATCACAATGACGCGCGAGGGAACCGATTGTTCCGCGGCGATGCAGGGCAAAGCGTCGCAACGCTCACCGGCCATGCCGGCGCGGGGTCACTGCGGCTTTTGCGGCAGCACGAACGTCTGCCCGGGATAGATCAAATCGGGGTTGTGGATCTTGTCGCGGTTGGCGTTGAAGATCACCCCGTAGCGGGCGCCGTCGCCGTAAGCGAGCCGGCTGAGCGCCCACAGGCTGTCGCCGCGGGCGATAACGCGGCTGCCGCCTGCTTCCGCCGGTGCGGTGGTGAGCACCTCCGCCGGCGAGGCCGATGCGACCGCCGTCGCCGCCGGCGCATGCGCGAAGGCCTTGGTCTTCGGCGCGCCGATCAACCTCGGCCGCGCCGCTTGCCTGTCAGGCACTGAAGCCAGGTGCGGCGAGGCCGATGGCAGCGCGGCCACGACATCCGGCTTGTCGTCGGTCTTCTCGGCCTGCTTGGTCTCCTGCCGCGCATCCTGCTTCGCGGCCGGCGCGGGCGGCGGCGCCGCCTCGGCGATGGTCACCGGCATGGTCCGGCCGGATTCCGTCACCGTGCCGTCAAGCGCCTTGGCCCGGAGCGTCAGTTCATAGGAACCGGCAGGAAGCTGCGGCGGAGTCATCACGAACTGGCCCGAAGCGTCGGCGACCACGGCATCGAGCGGCTTGCCGTCGCGCAGCAGCTCGACCCTTGCACCCGGCGTGGCGCGGCCCGCAATCACTGCCGCCTCGCCATGACTGTCGATGCGGGCGACGTCGAACCGGGGGCCGGCATCCGCAACCGCCGGCGCCGGCTTGATCGGCGCGAAATCGCCGAGCGCGGCCGTGACCTGCTTCTGGGTTTCGCCCAGCGCGCCCGCCTTCGGCTCCGCGGCCGGTGCAGGCGGCGCGCTGGCGGCAAGCTTTGGCTGGTCCGGCTTCTGCTCTGGTTTGGACTCGTCCGCTCCGGGCTCCACCTTGAGCTCGACCTTGGCCTCGACTTTGGTCTCGGGCTTGGCGTCGGGATTGGCTTCGGGCTTGGCGGCGACGATGGTCGTCGTCCCGTCCGGCAGCAGGCGGCGCAGCTCGGTCGGGCCGATCACCAGCGCGGTGCCGACCAGCGCCAGCAGACAAAAGGCAATGAAGGCCTTGGATGCGGTGATCATCTGAAAAGGACCTTGAGTGGCAAATCAGCCGAGCTCGGCAAAGTGCGCCGATTTGGCTGCGGCAGCAAGACGGTCGATGGGATTATGCTCCATCCCGGCGCGTCCGGAATGACCCGGCGAGGTCCCCTCGGCGTCAAATGCGCGAAGCCGCACCGCGGCTATATTTTTAAGGAATTTCCTGTGACCGATTTTTTTCGCACCGCGCCATGGCTGGCGCTTGCTCTGACACTCGCCGCTCCTGCCGCACTGGCCGCCTCCGGCCCGCCGCCTGGTTACATACCTATCGCCATCTGCACGGCGAACGCGGTGAAGCGGAGACTGACTGCTGTCGGACTGTTCGACGCGAGATGGATGATCGACTGCACGATCCTTGCGCCAAGAGATCAAAACGCCAGAGGGTCCGTAACATCTGTTCTTGATATCATGATCGCGATCGCCAACAAGCCGCCGAAGATCGGTAGACATGCAATTCGCGTGAGCCCGTGCGAGACGCTGCATGAAGGGCGATAGTCCGGAATTGTCCGGCGCCTTTCCCCGCGCCACCGTTCACCGTCACCGCGAGAATAGGATCGAACCTCCGAGTTCGTGGTTATCGACTCGCTGAGACGGCCGGGAACTCCGGCCGGCGGGCACCTGTCAACATTGCATCACGCGCAACGCAGGCGGCTTTTCGCCGGCGTCGTGGCGCGCGCGTGCGAGAAGCGAGCGAGGTGACATGGCGGTCTTGTCTTTCAGAACGATCCCTCTCGTGGTGGTTGCAGCCGTCATCGGGCTCTCCGCGGAGGCCCGCGACGACGGGCGCTACGCCAACTCTCCCCTCAAGGGCTGGTTCGAGAGCCTGCACAGCAAGGGCGGCGGCCCCTGTTGTGCCGACGCCGACGGCACTGCGCTGGCCGATGTCGACTGGGAGACGCGGGACGGACATTACCGGGTACGGCTTCTCGGCAATTGGGTCAATGTGCCCGACGACACTGTCATCACCGAGCCCAACCGCGCCGGGCGCACCATGGTCTGGCCTTATTACGTCAACGGCCGTCCCATGATCCGCTGCTTCATGCCCGGCAGCATGATCTGAACCGCGACGAGCTCCGCGGGATCGGGAAGCTCACATCGAACGTCGGGCCGCACGCACTTCTGCGAATTCGGCGTCGGGGTGGCTGACGATGGTGGCGACCATGATGCCGCTGATGATCAGCGACCAGGCGGTGTCCCAATAGATCCAAAACACGAGCCAGCCTCCCTTTTCTCGCTTTCACTCTCTTTCGCGCCCGCCGCACCGGGCTAACCGCATCGCGATGCCGGCGTTTCCAGCGCGAGCCCGGCCCGACGACGCGCGGACGGGCCGGGCGCTATTTCTGTTTGGTCGGTGGCGGTGTCCGATCGGTTTGGCCGGTGTGGCGCTTTGCCACGACGTCCTCGTCGTGCTCGCCCTGGTGCGGCCGCGGCGCAAGCTTGGGCTGACCGGCTTGACCGCCATGCTTGCCGCCCATGTCGGGCTTTCCTTCGAGATCGTTTTCGCGGGGCATGCGGTTCAATGCGTTCGCACGGCATTGGTTCGCAACAGGATCGGCCGTTTTCGCACTGTGAACGAACTCATAGAACCGCCCATCTTTGCAGTGCACGATGGAGCTGGCGCCCTGGTGCATCGCGATTTCTACCGACGGATTGGCCTGATGCGAAAACGACTGATCGTCTGGACCATCATGACCGCCACCCTGGTTGCAGTCACCGTGTGGACCATGCTCGGGCCGCCGGACCGCCCGTCCAGCCCGCATCTGCCCTCCCGCACGGCGGCGGTGCGTTAATTCGTCATCCTGCGACCGATACCATTTCGGCATCGATCGATCCCAATTGGAATTTGGTGCGGCGGCGCGCCTCCCGCTATCCTCGCGGCAAAAAGACGATGCCGCGAGCCGGCTTTCAGGAGGAGCCCATGTTGAGACCGATCCGACGCATCGCATCGCGCGCACCACGCGCTGCGATCGCCATCTCCCTGTTCGCTTCTCTCATTGTCATTTCTGGAGTCCGTGCCGGCATGGCCGAAACCTTCGCCTATGTCGGCAACGCCGACAGCAACGACATCAGCGTGTTCAAGATGAGCGAGAGCGGCGAGATGACACCGGTGCAGACGGCCGCCTTCAAAGGCGTCGAAAAGCCCGGCTCCTCGACGCCGCTCGCGATCACACCCGATCACCGCGTGATGATTGCCGGCGTCCGCTCGCAGCCATACCTCGCGGTGAGCTTTGCGATCGACCCGAAGACTGGCCAGCTCAGCCATCTCGGCAACGGACCGCTCGCGGACAGCATGGCCCATATCGCCGTCGACCGCAGCGGCAAGTTCCTGTTCAGCGCCTCCTATGGCGGCAACAAGGTGGCGCTGAATCCGCTTCTTGCCAGCGGCGTCGTCGGCGAGCCCAAGCAGGTGATCCCGACCGGGCTGAACGCCCACGCCTTCCTGCCCTCGCCCGACAACCGCTTCGCGTTCGCGACCAATCTCGGCTCCGACCAGGTGTTGAGCTTCGCCTTCGATGCCGCGGCCGGTACGCTCACGCCGAGCGATCCGCCGGCCCACAAGGTGGCGGAAAAGTCGGGGCCGCGGCACTTCGTGTTTCACCCGGGCGGCAAGTTCGTCTATCTCCTCCACGAGCTGAACGGCGATGTCGCGGCATTCGCCTATGAAGCGCGGAGCGGCGCATGGGACGAAATCCAGCGCACCACCGCGCTGCCGGAAGGGTTCTCCGGAAAAGAGTCTGATAAGAAGGCTTGGGCCGCCGACATCCACATCACGCCGGACGGCCGCTTCCTCTACGCCTCCGAGCGCACCACCAGCACGCTCACCGCCTACAAGGTCGATGCATCAAGCGGCAAGCTGACCACGATCGGCAGCGTGCCGACCGAGAAGCAGCCGCGTGGCTTCCAGATCGATCCAAGCGGGCGCTACCTCGCCGCGGTCGGCGAGCTCTCGGACGGCATGACGGTCTATGCCATCGACCAGAGCAGCGGCGCACTGGCCAGGCTGAAATCCTACCCCACCGGCAAGAAGCCGAACTGGGTCGAATTCCTGAGCCTGCCGTGAGGGGCCGCGGCGACGGACTTACGTAAACATCCGTAATTTCGCAGCGTCCGCCTTCGGGCCATATCAGCGGGCATGGACCGACAGATCGTCTTCAAATGCCTCAGACCGACCTGAACGTGCAGCATCGGCTTACTGATGAGCCGGACGATCGCACCCACGTGTCCGTATCCTGTCCGGCCTGCACGCGGCTGCATCTGATCGATCGGACCACCGGCAAGCTGCTGGGCGATCGGCGCGGCTGACGGTCAACGCCGGCCTGCGGCGTGACGTCTTCGGGGCGAACCTCTTCTCCAATCCTGCGACTAATCAAGGACTTGTAATCAAGGACTTGTAGTCAAGGACTTGCCGCGACTGCCCGCGGCGGCGCGGCATCCTCTCTCGGGACCACGCGGCCGTAGTGCGGGCGGCGGCCATCTGCTATCGATTGGAGGCATAGCCCCTGTGGAATTTCCGATGCGTCATTTGTCCCGTGCCGTCGTTCGAAACCTGTACCCCGCAGCCGTCGCCGGCGTGCTCGTCTTCAGTCCCTATCCGGCCGGCGCGGCCGATGACGATGCGCCCAAGGGACCCGCGGTCACGGTGCTGAAAGTCGCGAAATCCTGCTTCTCCGACATCGTCGAAGCCACCGGCACGATCATCGCGCGGGAGGAAACCTCGGTGCGGCCCGAGCGTCCCGGCCTCAAGGTCACCGACGTGCTGGCGGAAGCGGGCGACACCACCACCGCCGGCCAGGTGCTGGCGCGGCTGGCGCTGCCCGAAGGCGGCACGCTTCAGGTCACCGCGCCCGTGGCGGGCGTGATCGCGACCTCGACTGCGCAGATCGGCAACTTCGCCTCGGCCAAGGGCGAGGCGCTGTTCACGATCGTGGCGCGCAGCGAATACGATCTCGTCGGCCTCGTGGCCACCACCGATGTGCGCAAGCTCGCCGTCAATCAGCAGGCCACCGTGCGGATCGCGGGCGCCGGCGACATCAGCGGCAAGGTGCGCCGGATCGGCCCGACCGTCGAGCCGAACATCCAGCAGGGCATGGTCTATATCGGCATCTCCTCGCAGAAGCGGCTGCTCCTGAACGCGAGCGGGCGGGCGCTGATCAAGACCGGGCAAAGCTGCAACGTCGCGGTGCCGCTCACCGCCGTGCAATATTCATCCGCCGGCACCGTGGTGCAGGTGATCCGCCGCAACCGCGTCGAGACCAAGCGTGTCGAGATCGGCTTGATGTCGGGCGGCAATATCGAGGTTCGCGACGGCCTCAACGAAGGCGATGTCGTCGTCGCCCGCGCCGGCGCATTGCTGCGCGAAGGCGATCCGGTGCGTCCGGTGATGGCGAGCGCGGAAGCAGCGAAGTAGCAGCCGCGATCCTTCACCCTCCCCTGGAGGGGGAGGGTCGCTTCGCATGAAGCGTAGCGAAATGCGAAGCGGGGTGGGGTGACAGTCTATCCATTGAAGCGGTGCCCGACTGGAGAGATCACCCCACCCCGCTCGCGCTTCGCGCGATCGACCCTCCCCCTCCAGGGGAGGGTAAGAAACTAACCGCCGGCTTCGCCGAAATGGACGTCTTCGAGCAACGATGACGACACGGTCGGGACCTGGTCGCCTTCTGAGGCGCGGGAGATGGCGAGGCGGGTCTTGTTGAAGATGCTCTCGGCGCTGCCCGGCTTGCTGAGGTTGTTGAGGAACTCGCTGACCAGCACGCTGTGCTCGCCCTTGCCGTCATCGACGACCTTGCCGGGCGAGGCGGAGGTGAGGATCAGCGCATTGTCGGACGCGCTGATCGGCGCGAGGCCGTGGCTGTAGGAGCGGAAGCGGCGCTCGTAAGGGTTACGCCGGGAGGCGTCGACCACGACGAGCTTGGCCTTGGCGCCCTGCTCCTTCATCATCTCGAGCACGCCGTCGATGGAGACGCCATGGCGGCGGACGTCGCTTTCCTTCCAGATCACGGCATCGACCGGCAGCATGTAGCTCTCGCGTCCCGCTTGCACGCCGTAGCCGCCGAAGAACAGCATGACGACGCTGTCGTGCGTGATCCGGGACTTCAGGCGGCCCACGGCGCGGACCATGTCGTCCTTGGTCGCGTCTTCCACCATGTCGACGTCAAAGCCGTTCTTGCGCAGGGACGAGGATAGCGCCCGCGCGTCGTTGATCGACTGCGTCAGCGGCGCGTTGGCGTCGGGATAATGTCCATTGCCGATGACGAGCGCGAGGCGCGAGCTCTGGCCGATCGAACCGGTGATCTGTTCGGTGGTCACAGCCTTGGCGGCATCGATCGCACGCATGTTGAGAGCAGCATGGGCGCCGATCGCGAGCGACACCGTGCCGACGAGGGCTGCGGCGAGGGCGATCGTACGTCGGGAAAGGTCGAGCTGCTTTACATTCATCTCGGTTCGTTTCCTGTGCCAAAGTCCAGCCAAGCGCGCGCACACTGTTTGAGTAGCGCGATAGCGGCTTTGGGTTTGAGGGATTGGCCGGGGAAGTGCCCCCGAATTGCGCGCAATTTGCGGCGCCGCACCAAACAAACCCTTAACCGCATATAGGCCCTGGGGCAATAGATTGCTCAAAATTTGAGCTAAGTGTATGAATATATTGGTTAATCCTCCAGACCAAGTTCATGCATTCTTGGCTCCCCCGTAGCCTTCCGGACGCTCATCATGCAGCCTTCGTGCCGGCCCTTTCTGTGACGCCTATCACATTTGTATTTTCCGCGAATCCGGGTAGCCTTTTCAACGACTTGCAGGGGTGGTGTGCGAACGGCTGCGCGCTCGCCGGCCCCGGCCGGGCCCCCGCGACCAGGTATTTCATGAGCTTTCATTATTTTGCCGGCGCCGCCTGCCGGGCGCTGACGGCGCGGAAGGACGGCCCCTCACTTTACGACGTCTGCGATCCCGTATTGTCCGATGCGGCCGGTGGCGATCCGCATCTGGGCAAATTCTACCAGACCGCACTTGGCAATCCCGCGCTGCGGATACTGCTCCGCCGCGCCGGCCTGCCCGAACTGCGCGACGAAGCCAAGCTGAGCCGGCTGCACGAGGCGCTCACCCGCGCCCGCGACGAGGTCGAGCCAGACTGGGCGGCGGTCGGACGGCCGATCGCCGATCTCGTCGACAGCATCGCGCTCGACCATCCTAAGCCGCCGCCGGTGCCGTTCAACGCCGTCCTGCCGCAGGGCACGCAGATCGACGGCGCGATCCGCGACTGCGCGCAGCATCTGCTCGGCTCGTACCGCCGCAATGGTTTCCTGCCGACCTATGCCGCCTTCAACCTGATCGGCGACCCCGATTTTCGCGGACGTGAGCTGATCATGGCGCTCACGGGGCTGAACGCACGCGGGTACAAGAATTCCTCGCTGCTGTTCAACCTCGCCCGCGTCTTCATCGCGCGCTCGCCCGCGCGCGCCGTGGTCAATCCGCCCTGGAAAGGCATTGCCGAGCCGATGTGGGAGCCGGTGCAGATCCGCCACCGCTCCGCCTATTACGACGCGTTCTTCATCGAGGCGCTGCTGAGTTATGTCGAGACCGGGCTCGCCTCGCCGGCCGACAAGATCGCGGCAGAGCGCGCCATCGCAGACATGGTCGATTTCTGCGTCAACATCAGCCGCGAGGAGGTCGAGGGCATCGATGGCGCGCGCTTCAACGTCATCACCGCGCTGGCACCGGCGCCGCATCCACGGTTCTCCCGCTACTTCGCGCAAATCAAGCAGGATCTCGGCTTCGGAATCTACGTGCCGGATTGCGACACCACGGCCTGCTCGATCTCCGCGGCGACGCAGGCCGGCTGCACCGATCCCATCATCGACCAGCCGCTCCTGGATTTCTACTCGGGCTATCAGGTGCGCGCCGGCGTCAACACGCCGCGCGTGACCGTGCCGCTCAACGACAATATCGACTATGAGGGCGGGGTTGCGACCTGGATCGACAATCTCGCGGGCGAGCGCCCTTACGGCAACGACCTCGATCCGACGCTCAATCTCGACATTCTCGAGGTCAGCTTTCGCAACCTCGCACGCTGGAAGATCCTGGAGACGCCGGCGCGGCTCGCAACCGTGCATCGGATCATCGGCTTCCAGAGGCGCCTGGCGGCGAGCGGCGCCTTCGCCAATCCGCGCTCGCATATCTATTATTTGCCGGAACTCTACAGCGCCTATTTCGGCCGCTGCTATGCCGCCTTCCTGGCACTGCCGCTGTCGGCACAGGCGGCGATCGATCCCGACGGCGATTTCGATTTCATCCGCCACCGCGTGCTGTCCTACGTCAAGGGCGAGCTGATGGCCGCCGAGATGAACGTGTTCGACGCCGCGCTGGCGCTGATCGCGCTCGGCCATCTCGGCGCCGACCCGCGCTCCTTCGCGCCCGCCTTGAACGTCATCATCGCGAGCCTCGGCGAAGGCGGCCGCCGCGGCCCGTTCCGCGCCTATGAATGGAATAAGATGAAGACGCCGACGCGGATTCTGGTGGGCGGACCGGAGGTGACCTCGGCGTTCGTGCTGATGGCACTGGCAGCGGCGAAAAGGGCGATGGCGCGGGGGTGATGTGTCCTTACCCTCCCCTGGAGGGTAAGAAGCCGACAATGACGGGAAGTTGAAAGTCCACCTGTCAGGCAAACGCTGGCCGAGCGGCCAAAAGCCGACCACAATTGCGCCGTCTATCGAGATTTTCATCACACCCGGACAGGCATGTTACGAAGATTCCTGATTGCGCTTGCTTTCCTCGCCCCCTCGCTCGCGCACGCTGCCGACATCACCGGCACGGCAAAGGTCCGCGCCGGCGATGCCGTGGTGATCGGCAACACGCGCATCCGGCTCGGCGGCATCGACGCGCCCTCAGTCGATCAGCTCTGTCTCAACACCAAGAGCGAGCGCTGGACCTGCGGCGTCGCGGCCCGCGACGAGCTCGCCAAATACGCCGAGGGCAAGACCTGGGTCTGCCACACCCGCGCGATCGACCGGCGCGGGCGCACCGTGGCTCGCTGCGAGGTCGGCGGCGAGGACATCCAGAAATGGCTGGTGCGCAGCGGCTGGGCACTGGCTTACACCCACATGTCGCGGGATTATGAGGCGGATGAAAAGGCCGCGCGCGAGGCCAAGGCCGGGATGTGGCAGGGCGCCTTCATCGCGCCCTGGGACTGGCGCGTCCGCAACAAGAAGACCGCCATCCTCGGGGCCACCGCGCCGCCGGAGGGAGCGCATGCGGTGCTGCTCGCGTCGGCCTCGGGGCCGGTCGCGCCCTCGCCGGACTGCACCATCAAGGGCAATGTGAACAGCGCCGGCGAATGCATCTATCACCAGCCGACCAGCCGCTGGTACGCCCAGATCAAGATGAAGATCAGCAAGGGCACCCGCTGGTTCTGCTCGGTCGAGGAGGCGGAGGCCGCCGGCTGCCGCGAGACGAAGCGATAGAGCATGGTCCGGACCCGAAGGGCCGCGTTGGCGCAAAGTGTGAAGCGGCTTTCCGACGAGACCATGCTCAAAGCAAAAAACCACGCCAGACCTGCGTTTTACGCGCTTTTCCCACACGCCGCCGCCGCGTAAAAGTATGATTCAGCGACCCACCATCCTGTTCTCAAGCAACAAGGACCGACAGCAATGACCGTTCGCGCGGGCCGGGAGTTTCTGGCCATCCCCGGGCCCACCACGATGCCCGACGAGGTGCTGCGGGCGATGCACCGTCCGGCGATCGACATCTACTCCAAGCAGATGCTCGACCTGACAGAGAGCCTGCTCAGCGACATCTCGAAACTGTTTGCGACCAAGGGCAAATCGTACATCTACATCGCCAACGGTCACGGCGCATGGGAAGCGGCGCTGAGCAACGTACTGTCGCGCGGCGACAAGGTGCTGGTGCTGGAAAGCGGGCGCTTTGCGATCGGCTGGGGCAATGCGGCGGCGCTGATGGGTGCCGAGGTCGAGGTGCTCAAGGGCGACTGGCGCCGCGCGGTGCGGCCGCATGAGGTCGAGGAACGCCTGCGCCGCGACAAGGAGCACAAGATCAAGGCCGTCGTCGTCGTCCAGGTCGACACGGCCAGCGGCGTGCAGAACGATATCGAGGCGATCGGCAAGGCGATCAAGGCGAGCGGCCATCCCGCGCTCTACATGGTCGACACCGTCGCCTCGCTCGGCTGCATGCCGTTCGAGATGGACAAATGGGGCGTCGACGTCGCGATGTCCGGCTCGCAGAAGGGCCTGATGACGCCGCCAGGTCTCGGCTTTGTCGCCGCCAACGCGCGCGCGCTCGAGGTGCACAAGAAGGCCAACATGTCGACGCCCTATTGGAGCTGGAGCGAGCGCGAGGGCACCGAGAATTATCGCAAATATGCCGGCACCGCGCCGGTGCATCTGTTGTTCGCGCTGCGCCAGGCGATCGACCTGCTATACGAGGAAGGGCTTGAAAGCGCCTTCCGCCGCCACAGCCTGCTCGGCGAAGCTGCGCGCCGCGCGGTCTCCGTCTGGTCGGAAGGCCAGGTGCTCGGCTTCAACGTGGCCGAGGCCAGCGAGCGCTCCAACACCGTGACCACGGTCACCATGAGCAACGGCCATGACCCGGCCGTGCTGCAACGCTATTGCAAGGACAAATGCGGTGTCGTGCTCGGCACCGGCATCGGCGATCTCTCGGGACAAGCCTTCCGCATCGCCCATATGGGCCACGTCAACGCGCCGATGCTGCTGGGCACGCTCGGTGTGATCGAGGTCGGGCTGAACGCGCTGAGTATCCCGCACGGCAAGGGCGGGCTCGAGGCGGCGGTGTCGTATCTCGGCGAAGAGGTGGCGGCGTAGCTTCATCCTGCCCGCTTGCGGCAGCGCGATCGGATCTATCAAGAGTCGCGGACAGCTCGCCCACAGCGCATGCTTCGAGGCGCCCGCCGATGGCGGGCCCTCGGCTCGGAGCGGGAGCGCGAGGCAGCAGCCTTCTTTAAATTCCCCACATTCGATCTGATATAGAGGCAAGACACATCCCAGCTCCGAGGATCGACTTGCCCAACACCGCCAGCAAGACCCCGCCCGTCGCCCCGCGCCGGCCGCATTCATTCACCCGGCACGGCATCACCGTGACCGACGACTATGCCTGGCTGAAGGACGAGAAATGGCAGGAGGTGCTGCGCGATCCCAAGGTGCTCGATCCCGACATCCGCAAATATCTGGATGAGGAGAACGGCTACACCGAGAGCCTGCTCGGCCATACCGCGGCGCTGCAGAAGACGCTGGTGGGCGAGATGCGGGGGCGGATCAAGGAGGACGATTCCAGCGTGCCGTCGCCGGACGGGCCCTTTGCCTATTTTCGCCGGTTTCGCGAGGGCGGGCAGCACGAGCTGTTCGGCCGCATGCCACGCGACGGCGGCGAGGGCGAGATCGTGCTCGATGGCGATGCGCTCGCCAAGGACCACAAATATTTCAAGTTCGGCGGCAGCCGCCACTCGTACGATCACAAGCTGCAGGCCTGGAGCGCGGACACAAAAGGTTCGGAGTATTTTTCGATCCGCGTGCGTGACTGGGCGACGGGAAAAGATCTCGACGATCTCGTCGAAGAGACCGATGGCGGCGTGGTCTGGGCCGCGGACTGCAAGAGCTTCTTCTATGTGAAGCTCGATGACAATCATCGGCCGATGCAGGTGTGGCGGCACAGGCTCGGCACCAAGCAGGCCGACGATACGCTGGTCTATGAGGAGCAGGATGCCGGCTGGTTCACCCATCTGCACGAGAGCACCAGCGGCCGCTTCTGCGTCATCGCCGGCGGCGATCACGAGACGAGCGAGCAGCGGCTGATCGATCTCGCCAAGCCCGAAGCGCCGCCGCGCCTCGTCGCAGCGCGCGAGGAAGGCGTGCAATATTCGATCGCCGACCGCGGCGACGAACTGTTCATCCACACCAATGCCGACGATGCCATCGACTTCAAGATCGTCACCGCGCCGCTCAGCTCACCCGAGCGCAAGAACTGGCGCGATCTGATCCCATATCGCCCCGGCATCTACATCATCGACCTCGATCTCTATGCCGGCCATCTGGTGCGGCTCGAGCGCGCGCATGCGCTGCCGGCGATCGTGATCCGCGAGCTCGCTGGCGGGGAAGAGCACGCCATCGCTTTCGACGAGGCCGCCTATTCGCTCGACACGATGGGTTCTTACGAATTCGAGACGACGAATTTGCGATTTACCTATTCGTCGATGACGACGCCATCGGAGGTCTACGACTACGACATGGCGAGACGAACGCGCGTGCTGCGCAAGCGGCAGGAGATTCCGTCAGGCCACAACGTTGCCGACTACGTCACCACGCGCATCATGGCGAAGGCGCACGACGGCGCCGAGGTGCCGGTCTCGATCCTCCATCGCCGCGGGATCGAGCTCGACGGCTCGGCACCGCTGCTGCTCTACGGCTACGGCTCCTACGGCATGGCGATGCCGGCCTCGTTCAGCGCCAACCGCCTGTCGCTGGTGGACCGCGGCTTCGTCTACGCCATCGCCCATATCCGCGGGGGCGCCGACAAGGGCTGGAGCTGGTATCTCGACGGCAAGCGCGAGAAGAAGACGAACAGCTTCGACGATTTTGCCGCGAGCGCGCGAGCTCTGATCGAGGCGAAATATACCAGTGCCAGGCGGATCGTCGGCCATGGCGGATCGGCCGGCGGCATGCTGATGGGTGCGGTCGCCAACCGCGCCGGCGAATTGTTCGCCGGCATCGTTGCCGAGGTCCCGTTCGTCGACGTGCTCAACACCATGCTCGACGACACGCTGCCGCTGACGCCGCCGGAATGGCCGGAATGGGGCAACCCGATCGAAAGCGAGAAGGATTTTCGCACCATCCTGTCCTACTCGCCCTACGACAATGTCGCGGCAAAGGACTATCCCGCGATCCTGGCGATGGGCGGGCTGACCGATCCGCGCGTCACCTACTGGGAGCCAGCGAAATGGATCGCGCGCCTGCGCGCCACCATGACCGGCGGCGGCCCGGTTCTCCTGCGCACCAATATGGGCGCCGGCCACGGCGGCGCCTCGGGACGGTTCGAGCGGCTCGACGAGGTCGCGATCGTGTACGCGTTCGCGCTGTGGGCCGTGGGGATGGCGGCGGCTGGGATGTAGCCACACCCACCGCCGTCGTCCCGGCCAGTGCGCAATTGCGCGCGGGGGGCCGGAACTAGAGCAGTGCGGGCCTTAGCGACCGTTCTTCTTCCGCCATTCCGCGAAATCGGTGAGCGTTTGCGGATCAGTGGCGGGATAGAGACCAAAAATGCCGCGGCCCTTGCCGACCTCCTCGGTGACGAAATCCTCGAACGCAGTCATCTCAAAAGTTTCGTTCGCGATCTCATCGGCGAGGTGCGCGGGGATCACGATCACGCCGTCGGCATCGCCGAGGATGACGTCGCCGGGGAACACCGGCGCATCGCCGCAGCCGATCGGGACGTTGATCTCGATCGCCTGGTGCAGCGTCAGATTGGTCGGCGCGCTGGGACGATGGTGGTAGGCGGGGATGCCGAGCTTGGCGATCTCGGCGGAGTCGCGAAAGCCGCCATCGGTGACGACGCCGGCGACGCCGCGCTTCATCAGCCGTGTGACCAGGATCGCACCGGCCGAGGCCGCCCGCGCGTCCTTGCGGCTGTCCATCACCAGCACGGCACCCGGCGGGCAATCCTCGACCGCCTTGCGCTGCGGATGGGAACGATCCCTGAAGACGTCGATGGTGTTGAGGTCCTCGCGCGCCGGCATATAGCGCAGCGTGAAGGCCTCGCCGACCATGGTCGGCTGGCTCGCGCCGACGGGATGCACATTCTGGATCATCTGGATGCGCAGGCCGCGCTTGAACAAGGCGGTGGCGACGGTGGCGGTGGAAACGGATTTGAGCTTGTTGCGGGTGGCTTCGCTGAGTTTTGTCATTGTATATCCTCATCTGTCATTCCGGGGCACTCGCGTTAGCGAGTGAACCCGGAATCTCGAGGTTCCGGGTTCGCTTCGCGCTCCGGAACGACGCATCAATAAATCGACGGCTCGCCGATCGGCGCGCCGAAACCGGTCTCGAGGAAATCGAAGTCGCAGCCGTCATTGGCCTGCTTGATGTGTTTTGTGAACATCCAGCCATAGCCGCGCTCGAATCGGCGCTCGGGCTGCTTCCAGGCGGCGCGGCGTTTTGCCAGCTCGGCTTCGGGGACATCGAGATTGATGGTGCGTGCGGCAACGTCCAGCATGATGCGGTCGCCGTTCTGCACCAGCGCCAGCGGGCCGCCGATATAGGATTCGGGCGAGACGTGCAGGATGCAAGCGCCGTAGCTGGTGCCGCTCATGCGCGCATCCGAGATGCGCACCATGTCGCGCACGCCCTGCTTCACCAGCTTGGTCGGGATCGGCAGCATGCCCCATTCCGGCATGCCCGGCCCGCCCTGCGGCCCCGCATTGCGCAGGATGAGGATGTGATCCTCGGTGACATCGAGATTGGGATCGTCGACTGCCTTCTTCATCGAGGGATAGTCGTCGAACACCAGCGCGGGGCCGGTATGCTTGAGGAAGCGCGGCGCGCAGGCGGAGGGCTTGATGACGCAGCCGTCGGGCGCGAGATTGCCCTTGAGCACGGCGAGCGCGCCTTCCTTGTAGATGGGATTGTCGACGGAGCGGATCACGTCGGCATTATGCACCTCGGCGCCCTCGATGTTCTCGCCCAGCGTCTTTCCGGTGACGGTGATGCAGTCGAGATGCAGATGCGGCTTGATCTGGCCCATCAGCGCCGGCAGGCCGCCGGCATAGAAGAAATCTTCCATCAAATACGTAGCGCCGCTGGGACGGACGTTGGCGATAACGGGCACCTTGCGGCTGGCCTTCTCAAAATCGTCGAGGCCGATGTCCTGGCCGGCGCGGCGGGCCTGCGCGATCAGATGGATGATCGCATTGGTGGAGCATCCCATCGCCATCGCCACCGCAATCGCGTTCTCGAACGCCTTGCGGGTCTGGATCACCTTCGGCGTCAGATCCTCCCAGACCATTTCGACGATGCGGCGACCGCATTCACTGGCCATGCGGATGTGGTTGGCGTCGGCAGCCGGAATCGAGGAAGCGCCGGGCAGCGTCATGCCGATCGCCTCGGCAATCGCGGTCATGGTGGAAGCCGTGCCCATGGTCATGCAGGTGCCATAGCTGCGGGCGATGCCGGCCTCGATATCGAGCCAGTCCTTCTCAGAAATCTTTCCGGCACGGCGCTCGTCCCAGTATTTCCAGCCATCGGAGCCGGAGCCGAGCGTCTTGCCCTTCCAATTGCCGCGCAGCATCGGGCCGGCCGGCAGATAGATCGCCGGGACGTTCATCGAGGTCGCGCCGAGCAGCAGTGCCGGCGTGGTCTTGTCGCAGCCGCCCATCAGCACAACGCCGTCGACGGGATGGCTGCGCAAGAGTTCCTCCGCGTCCATCGCCAGCAGATTGCGATAGAGCATTGTGGTCGGCTTCAGCAGCGATTCCGACAGCGACAGCGCAGGCAATTCCAGCGGCAGGCCGCCGGCCATCAGGATGCCGCGCTTGACGTCGTCGACACGCGACTTGAAGTGCATGTGGCAGGGCTGTGCGTCCGACCAGGTGTTGAGGATCGCGATGATCGGGCGGTCCTTCCACTCCTCGGGCGCGTAGCCCATCTGCATCGCGCGGGAGCGGTGGCCGAACGAGCGGAGATCGTCGGGCGCGAACCAGCGCGCGCTGCGGAGCTGGTCGGGTGTCTTTTTCTTGTTTGTCATTTTGTTTCTTGTCTGTCCGGAGGATTCGCCCTGCTCTTCTCACAGGCTGTCCATCGCCGGCAAGGCGCTGAGCAGGACAAAGGCGAGCCTCTGATATGCACTCAGGCGTGCATACCCGCCGCTGCACCGCAATAAATCGGCGCCTCCGGCCGGAGCGGCTCCGAAGTGCTTGCCGGCAGACGAGAATCCGCGCAACAGTTTCATACCTTATGGCTTGATTTGCGGTCACTGGGGCATTCCCATCCGATATCGGAGGATTTCAGACGTGGCCAACATCCTGATCGTGGATGACGATCCGGCCGTACAGATCACCATCCGGCTGCTGCTGGAACGGGCTGGTCATCACGTGACGGTCGCCGGCGATGGCCGCAAGGGGCTGGCGTTGTTCGAAGCCCTCCAGTTCGACCTGCTGTTTCTCGACATCTTCATGCCCGGCATGGATGGACTGGAGACGATGCGTCACATCCGGGCGCTGGCCCCGGCCATTCCGATCGTCGTCATCTCCGGCCGTTCGGCTACGCCGGATGCGTATGCCGAGCCGGACTTCCTGAAGATGGCGACCAAGCTCGGCGCGGTGGCAAGCCTGCGAAAGCCGTTCCGACCCGGCGCACTGCTTGCCGTGGTCGATGATTGCCTGACCGCGGGCGAGCCGGAGGGATCCCATGTCCGCTCCGGCCGCCGATGACAAGAACACCTCCTCTTCAAGGCAGAAACGGCGCCGCGCCACGGCCATTCCTGCGAATATCCCCATGAGACTTGCGACGACGCTGGCAACGCGGCTGGCCATCGCGATGATCCTGCTGGTGGCGGTCACCGTGGCCGCAGTCGGATGGCTCGGCTATCGCAACACCACACAGGCCGTCATTCCGCGGGTGCTGGAGCGGGTCGAGGCCCAGTCGCGCCTGCTCGCAGCCAATCTCGAATCCTACGTCGCCGGTGCTCGCGGCGATTTGACCGGCTATCGCTCCGCCGCGGCAATCAATGGCCTGATCCGCGCTCACCTCGGTGGAGGAATCGACGCTTCCGACGGCGTCTCCGAGAAAACCTGGCGCGAGCGCATCGCGGCGCGGCTTGTCGCCGAGATCGATGCCAAGCCCAGCTATGGGCAGTTTCGCATCATCGGTCTCGACGATAACCAGCGCGAGCTGGTCCGCGTTGACCGCTCCGGCCCGAATGGAACGGCCCGGATCGTCCCCGACGACGAACTGGAGAGCAAGGGCGAGCGAACCTATTTCCAGGAAACGATACGGCTGGCGCCGGGCGATATCTATGTTTCGCCCGTCGATCTCGCCACGCGGCAGGGCGGGACCACGGAGCCGCACGTTCCGACTCTTCGCATCGCGACACCCCTGTTCACGCCGGACAACAAGCCGTTCGGGATCGTCATCGCCAATATCGACATGCGCCCGGCGCTCGACCGCATCCGCGCGACCAGGAATTCGGGAGGAGAGCTGTACGTCGTGAATTCGCGCGGCGACTATCTCGTCCACCCCGACCGCACGCGGGAATTCGGCTCATTGCACGGCCATCCCACCGATTGGCGCAATGACTTTCCGTTCTTCTCGGCCCTCGCCGGCACGTCGGACGTAGCCACGCGGCTCACAACCGATGAGTCGGGCCGGCCGAGCGGTGCGGCCATCGCGCCGGCACTGCTTGCGAGCAAGGAATGGGTCGCCATCATCGTGACCATTCCCCCGTCCGTCTTCGGCCACGTGCCGGCCGCCATTCAAAAAACGTCCCTGCTCGTCGGCGTGCTTGCCGTTCTCGCCGCGGCCGCGCTCGCAGTTCTGCTGGCGCGCTCATTGACCCGCCCGATCGGGCGTCTGACCAAGGCGGTGGAGGCCATCGGCAGCGGCCGGCCGGCGGACATACCCGTCGATGCCAGCGGCGAGACCGGCGTGCTGGCGCGGGCCTTTGCCCAGATGGTCGAGGAAACCCGGGCGAAAACGGCCGCGCTCGAACGAGAGGTCGAGGAGCATCGACGCACCGAGGCCGCGCGAAGCCATCACGCGGCGCGCGAGAACCTGTTCAGTGCCGCGGTGGAATCGTCCGACGATGCGATCGTGATGCAGACGCTCGATGCCATCATCACGGGCTGGAATCCGGCCGCCGAGCGTCTTTATGGCTATTCGGCGGATGAGGCGATCGGCAAGCCCACGTCGATCATTGTGCCGCCCGATCGCCGCGAACATGGCAAGGACTATTTGCGGCGGATCGCGCGGGGCGAGCCGATCGAACGCTTCGAGACGGTGCGCCTGCGCAAGGACGGAACGCCGGTCGAGATTTCGCTCGGCCTGTCGCCGATCAGGGGACCGTCGGGCGAGATCATCGGCGCCTCCGGGAGCGCGCGCAGCCTGACCGAGGCGCGGCGCGCCGAGCGGGCGCTGCAGCAGCAGCTCGAAGAGCGGCGCCAGATTTTCGAGACGTCGCAGGACCTGATCATGATCATGGATGCGCGGGGCCATATCGCGCAGATCAGTCCGAGCAGCGAGACCATTCTCGGCTATCGGCCGGACGAGATGATCGGCCGCAGCGGCGCCGACTTCATTCATCCCGACCATCTGGAGCAGTGCCGCGCCGAGATGCGCGCGATGCGTCGCGGCGAGCGCATCAAGCTCGCCGACACCCGCTGCTTCCACAAGAGCGGCCGCGAGGTCTGGCTGTCCTGGCTCGGCAGCTGGTCCGAGCCGGCGCATCGCTTCTTCTTTGCGGGACGCGACATGACCGAAGCGCGGCTCGCGCAAGAATCGCTGCGCGAGAGCGAGCGGCTGGCCCGCAACATCGTCGAGACCTCGCTCGACGCCTTCGTGCAGACCGACGAGACCAGCAGCATCCTTAACTGGAACTCGCGGGCCGAACAGCTGTTCGGCTGGCGCCGCGACGAGGTGCTCGGCAAGAGCACGATCGATCTCATCGTCGCCGAGAGTGAACGCGAGAGGGTCAGGGCGGGGCTGAAGCAATTCCTGGAGAACATGGACAGCAGGATGCTGAACCGCCGCCGCGAGCTGATGTGCCGCCGCCGGGACGGCAAGGAATTCAAGGCCGAGCTGAGCGTCACCGCCCTGAAGCGCCGCGAGGGCCTGCTGTTCAACGTCTTCTACCGCGACCTCACCGACAAGATCGCCGCCGAGGAGCGCATCCGCCATGCCGAGAAGATGGAGGCCGTCGGCCAGCTGACCGGCGGCGTGGCGCATGACTTCAACAACATTCTCACCGTCATCACCGGGACGATCGAGATTCTCGCGGAGGCGGTCGCGAAGGAGCCGCAGCTCGCGGCCATCACGAAGATGATCGACGAGGCCGCCGCGCGCGGCGCCGATCTGACCCAGCACCTGCTCGCCTTCGCACGCAAGCAGCCGCTCCAGCCGCGCGAGATCGACATCAACTCGCTGATCGTCGACACCGCGAAACTGTTGCGGCCGACGCTGGGCGAGCAGATCCAGATCGAATCGGTGTTCGAGGACGAGAATTGCGTCGCGATCGTCGATCCCAACCAGCTCACCACCGCGATCCTGAACCTCGCGCTCAATGCTCGCGACGCGATGCCCGGCGGCGGCAAGCTGATCCTGGAGACCGGCGCCGCCTATCTCGACGAGGCGTATGCCAGCGCGAACGACGTGCCGCCGGGGAACTATATGCTGATCGCCGTGAGCGACACCGGCACCGGGATTCCTGCGAACATGTTGACCAGGGTGTTCGAGCCCTTCTTCACCTCGAAGGGACCGGGCAAGGGCACCGGGCTCGGGCTATCGATGGTCTACGGCTTCATCAAACAGTCCGCAGGTCACATCAAGATCTACAGCGAGGAGGGCCACGGCACCACGATCAAGATGTATCTGCCGCCCGGCAAGACGCCGACAGCGGTCGGCGAGGGCGTGACGCCAGCGACGATCGAGGGTGGACACGAGACGATTCTGGTCGTCGAGGACGACCGGTTGGTGCGGGACTACGTGCTGGCCCAACTGCATTCGCTGGGTTACGTCACCTTGCAGGCCGCAAACGCCGCCGAGGCGCTCGCGATCGTCGCCGCCGGAAAGCCGTTCGACCTGCTGTTCACCGACGTCATCATGCCCGGCAAGATGAACGGACGGCAGCTCGCCGACGAGCTTCAGAAGACGCGCCCCGATCTGAAGGTGGTCTACACGTCAGGCTATACCGAGAACGCGATCATCCACCACGGCCGGCTGGATTCCGGTGTTCTGCTGCTCGCAAAGCCCTATCGCAAATCGGATCTGGCGCGAATCATCCGCAAGGCGCTGCAAGCATAGGGCGCCATCGCGTGTCCCGGCTCTGCAGTGCATCACTACGTGACGCGCCGCGTCCGGGGCACGAGAGAAAAAGACCTTGCGAGCTACGAGGCGCGCTGGGCCGCGGTCATCACGATGCGGATCAGGTCGGCGGCGTTGCGCGCGCCGAGCTTCTTCATGATGTTGGCGCGGTGGTCCTCGATCGTGCGCGGGCTGATGCCGAGCGTGCGGCCGGCTTCCTTGTTGGAGGCGCCGGAGGCGAATTGCTCCAGCACCTCGCGTTCCCTCCGAGTCAACGGCTCGCGTCCGGGGAAATGCAGCGAGCCGAATTTCGGAGACGCGTTCTCCGCCTGCCTGCGCGCATAGGCGCCGATCGCCTCGTCGAGCCGGCCGACGATCTCGCTGCCGCGGAACGGCTTCTCGATGAAGTCGAGCGCGCCGCCCTTGATCGCGCCCACCGCCATCGCGATGTCGCCCTGCCCGGAGATCATGAAGATCGGCGCCGGATAATCCTCGCCCTGCAACTCCTTCAGGATGTCGAGACCCGACTTTCCGGGAATATGCACGTCGAGCAGGATCGCAGCCGGTGTGCGGTTTCGCGCGACGGAGAGCAGCGCTGCGCCGTCCGCAAAACAGATGACCTCATAGCCCGCCGCCTTCAACACCATCGACAGGGTGTCGCGGACGGCAGGGTCGTCGTCGACCACGAAGATTTCACCGCGAGAGCTTTGTTCGGCCATTTGCCACATCCGGTTGGCATGAAGGACTAGCGTCCGCGCCAACACTTGTGGCGTTCGGCGCGGATTCGGCCCACCCGTATTTGTACGGGACATGGACTTAACGCACAAGTAGCGGCATGGCGCCTAATTGCATCAGACGGAGAATATCCATGCTGAATTTGGCCGATACGCCGCCTCCTGTCGCAATGCCCGAAAGCGAGAGCCGTGAGTTGATTGCGGCAGACCTTCGCTCGCTGATCGCACAGATCGAGACCAGCATGCGCCGGATCGCCGCGGCCATGGACCAAGAACACGGCAGCGATCCGGAAGGTTCCGCGGGCGTTTTCTTGCTCGACGACGTCACGCCCCGTTATGCCATCGCGAACGCGGCCCTCAACGCCTGCCTGGCGGGCCTCGGCCACGCCCTGCAATGCCTGTCGGAATCCGGAAGCGCGGCGGGCGACCGCGCCCGATCGCATGGCAGCTCCGCGCTTTAGGCGCGGTGCCGTTCCACGATCGCGTCGTTGGCGACACCACCCCAGGTGTGGATCGCCGGCAGCCCCATCGCGGTCTTGCCCAGATTGGCGAGGCTGATGCGCAGCGCCGCGAGATCCAGCGGCTTCGGCAAACTTTGAAGCTCGATCCCCACGGAACGGGCGAAGCTGCGGGCGGCACTGCGGCGCTTGCCGTCCATGCCGCTGATGACGATCACGGAGCCGGTGAATTTCGCGCTCGCCATCTCGCGCAGCACGTCGATGCCGTCGCCATCCTCCAGCACCAGATCGAGCGTCACGCAATCAAAGCGCCCAGCGCGCAGCTTCTCGATCGCATCCGCCACGGATGGCGCCACGGTGACTTCGTGGCCGGCCTGCTTGGCCGCGACCGTGATCAGGCGGCGCTGCGTGGCGTCGTCGTCGACCACCAGGAGCTGAAGCGCACGCCGCTCGGCGACGTCGGGCAGGTTTGACGGGATGGGGGAAAGAGGACTTCTGGGCATTGCCGTATCCTGAGATTGAGACCTTCGATGGATACACGGGTTGCGCTTAGGCCGCGTAAAGCTGCTGCGGCCAATTGATTCGGATATTTTCAGCAATTGTGAAGCAAGGTATCGAAAAAAGCGGCGACGGCTGCGGCCAGATCACGCCGCGGCGTCGTGGCCGCCGGCGCTACCGCGCTTCTTCCTGTTCTTGCCGCGCAGGAACTGGATGTCCATTTCGGCGCCGTTGACGCGGACCAGCTCGCAGCGACGGTAGGCGAGGCCCGTCGACGACAGCAGCAGGAAAAACTCTTTCAGGTTCAACCCCTGGATCGAGCCCTCCACCGTGAGAACGGCGTCCGTGTCGGAGATCGCGTTGAGCTTGCAGTCACGCCGCCAGGTGCCGTCGATAGCCATGATGCAGACATCATAACCTCGGCTGAACGTCACGCGCTCCGCGCCCTTGCCATCTTCAGCCATGCTTAGCGTCCCGCCATCGCCGCCATGCGCGGCGCCACTGCGGCGAGAACCGGCTTGGCCGCTGCCGCACGCGGGTCGTTCGGCCTGTAGAGGCCGCGCCGCTCCACAATTGGCCTGAACGTATCGGTCAGTCCGACCACGGTTTCGGCGGCGCCCAGCACCAGGAAACCATCCGCCTCGATCTGGCGCGCCAGACGGTTGAAGATGTTGATCTTGGTGCCCTGGTCGAAATAGATCAGCACGTTGCGGCAGAATATGACGTCGAAGGTGCCGAGCTGGGCGAAATCGTGCAGCAGGTTGAGCTGCCGGTGCTGGACCATCGCCCGCAATTCGGGATTGATCTGCCAGGTCTCGCCGATCTGCTTGAAATGCTTCACCAGCATCTGGATCGGCAGACCGCGCTGCACCTCGAACTGGCTGTAGACGCCGGCCTTGGCCTTCTCGAGCACCTCCTGCGACAGGTCGGTGGCGATGATCTCGACGCGCCAGCCGGTGAGGGCCGCGCTCATCTCCTTCAGGCACATCGCCAGCGAATAGGGTTCCTGGCCGGTCGAGCCGGCGGCACACCAGATCCGCACGCTGCGTTTGCCGGCGCGCGCCTTGATGATCTCCGGCATGATGTGGTCGCGGAAATGATCGAAGGGGACCTTGTCACGGAAGAAGAAGGTCTCGTTGGTGGTCATGGCTTCGACCACGTCGGTGATCAGCGCGCGCGAGCCGGCTTGCAGCTTCTGTACCAGTTCGGCGATGCCGGAGAGCCCGGCCTTGCGGGCGAGCGGCAGCAGGCGGCTTTCGATCAGGTATTGCTTGTCTGCGGACAGGTCGAGACCGGAATTATCTTTCAGAAATTTACGCAGATACTCGTACTCGGTCGGGGTCACGGATGGCCTCTTCGAAGCTGTACTGGAAACACTCTGGCCCAAACACTTTGGGCCAGACACACTCAGACCATGGCTTGTCCGACCGGGATCAAACCAACTTCAGCGAACTTGTCGGCGATGATGTCTTTGTCGAAGGGCTTCATGATGTACTCGTTGGCGCCGCCAGAGAGTGCCTGAGCGATATGCGCCACGTTGTTTTCGGTGGTGCAGAACACGACCTTGGGCTGGTCCCCGCCGGGCATGCGGCGGAGATGGCCCATGAACTCGAAACCGTCCATGACCGGCATGTTCCAGTCGAGCAGCACGGCATCGGGCAGCTTGCGCCGACAGATCTCGAGCGCCTTCGAGCCGTCCTCGGCCTCGGTGACCTCGAATTCCAGGCCTTCCAGGATCCGGCGCGCGATCTTGCGTACGACGCTGGAATCATCGACGACCAAACACGTTTTCATTTTGGTTCTCCGGCTTCGATGTTTTCGTTGGCTTACGCCGCCATCTGCACTTTGGTTTCGAGCTCGAGGACGCGATCGACGTCGAGGACGACCATGAGCTGGCCGTCGAGGCGGTGGACGCCACCGGCGAGCTTGGCCATGCGGGGGTCGAGGTTGACGGGGTTCTCCTCCTTGCCGTCCTCCGGCAGGCGCAGCACCTCGCCGATCTGGTCGATCAGGAGGCCATAGGATTCGCCGCGCAGGTCGACGCCGACCGCCATCGCCGTCTTGCCGTCCTCAGGTCTGGGCAGGCCGAGACGGGCGCGCATGTCGACCACGGTGACGATGCGGCCGCGCAGGTTCAAGACGCCGG
>Ga0209489_100193_pt1 | contig 97782 bp, 42 predicted proteins | sample SiratrowhiteBW_FD_187527 | JGI IMG/M metagenome (GOLD analysis project Ga0209489, IMG submission 187527) | Root nodule microbial communities of legume samples collected from California, USA - Siratro white BW (SPAdes) (version 2) | ecosystem: Host-associated > Plants > Roots > Nodule | place... | reverse complement strand
CATCAAATAAACAAACATAATCATAGTGGAGTTATCATCTCTAACTGTAGACAAATAAATTTAAACATTCTTGTGATGTTTCTTCTTCTTTGTATCAACCATAACATTATTGTCTTTTTTTTTTTTGTTCTCCTTTGTGGTTCACCTTCATTATTTGTCTTTGACTTTCAAATGTGTTGTTTGTCATTGTGTTGTTATGTTTTGAAATAAATATATTAATTATTTTATTTTTATCTTAAAATAAGAATTAGAAAACTTTAAGTTTTAATTAAAATTATTAAATGATTATTTTAAAAGTATTTTGTATTTTAGATAAGATTTGAATGGTAGAAACCAAATCAAGTAGTGTTAAAAGAAAGACATTGTGACTAAAAAAAATAAAAATAATAATAATTATAATAAATAAAATAATAATAACAATATATTGATATTATAAATAAAACATATTTATGAATATAAAAAATTATATATAATTATTTAAAAAGAAAATAATAATATTAATAAAAATAAAAATTAATTCACTAATTATATATATTATTAAAAATAAATTTCTAACTGATAAAAAAAATATAAAAAAATAATATTGCGTTTAATGTAATGATTACTTTTTTAAAAAAATAAAATAAAATAATATTAGAAAAATAAGATAAGAATAAAAGATTTTTTGTTAAATAAAAAAAAAGATAAGAGAGAGAAAAAGAAAGAAAAAGAGGAAAGAGGAAAGAGGAGAGAGGAGAAAGACTAAGAAAAAAAGAAAAAGAGAAAAAAATAAATAAAGCTGAAATAAAAATACTTCCACCTTACAATAAAATTATTATTATTAATATTATTTTTATACGAGTGTGAAATAAATATATTAACACGAATGTCAAAATATCAATATTTTGTTTAAATTTATTTTTTATATTATATTTGTCAAATATAATTAATATTTAATGTTATTGTAAAATTAATTTCATTATTTAATGCTATTAATTTCTATCAGCTATTACGTCACTAATGTCATTATTTCAGGCTATTATGTAATAAATTATTTTATTTAATGCTTCATGCACTTAAACTTTTTGTTTAATGCATTTGTAAATGTAATTGCACTATTGAAATCTTTTATAAATTTAACCTTTTTTATAATTTAAGAGTCAAAACTTGTATATTTTTATTGTTATTTTATTTTGTAATTTTACAAATAGTTTTTATTATGTATCCACTTGTATTATAATTTTAAAATCTCATTCTTAAAGTTAAAATTCTCATGGTACTCTTTTTTCATTTCACTATATAATTTTGCATTTTCTATGATCAAAACTTTTCTAGTTAACTTTTAGCACTAATTTTTAATAATCTTACAATATATGCATCCACTTATATCATAATTTTAAAGTCTCATTCTTAAAAATAACATTCTAATGATTTTTTTTTTCATTTTCATCATAGTTATTTTTCACTTCATTCTTCATGTATTTTATGTACTTATATATCACATCATATTAAATTTTTTTAATTATGTGACTACCGTTTATGAGTATTAGAGGAGAAAGTTTAAAATTGAAGAAAAATGATATATTTTAAAAAGTATAAGATATGAAACTAAATCATTTTATTTTTTATTTATCTAAAGCTACTATATTTCTAAAACATAAACTTTATAATTTATCTTTAACTTCTTTTATAATTTCTAAATGATTTTTTCTTTTTAAAGTTACAAGTTAGAAGATAGTTAAAATAAGCGTAACTAAAGAAAACTATATTTGAAATAAATTTTCAATTTTCTTTAGTTGTCAAGTGTCTCATCTTTTGTTGTCTTTATTTACGTGGCCTTTGAGTTGGCATATGTATGATTTGATAAAAAAAAAGAATTTGTATTAATTTAAGTTTGTTATGTTTGTTTGTTAGATTTAAGAGAAAACTAGAATCATTTATCATCTTCAATTTATTCACTTTCTCACAATGAATTCCTAAGAGATAAAGATGTTTAAAAACAAGGGAGATTAACATTTAAAATATATTAGGGTATGATAGTAAATACAAAATTAGTAAAAAAAAGTTATATATATACATATATTAAATTTAAATGTTGATAACATTATTATTGTAAATGTTTCATTCGTAAATTTGAAATTGAACCATAAATGATAAAACTATGTGAATTGAAAATTGTATAAAATAAATCATATATATTATAAAAAAATTATGATTTACTAATTGGTTATTATATATAATTTTTTATTTGTAAATAAATTTAATATTACTTTTGAATCTATTTTATACAAATTTTATGAAGGATGATCCCTAGTAATTTCATACAAATTTGAAAATAAGATAGTATTTAATAAATATCTTTTTATAATAAAACTATTACAGGACTTTAATATAGCCGAGAAGTTTCATAGTTTAGTGACAATTTATCCATATTTAATTATTATTGAAAATAAAAGTTTATCAATGCAAAATTTGAGAAAGTAAAAATTAAAGGTACCACCATATTTGTGAACCGTCCATCTCGAGATAAGAATTCATCAGATCCAACGACGACAATGATCTCATGTGCTCTGTCTATTGACCACGTCATAGGGTTCTCCGCAGTATTAGGCTACGCTCTCACAGACCTCTAATCAACCTCCACGTGTAAGGAGCACACACTTTCCCTGGCTCCGTTTCCGCTGAACCGGTCCAAGTTTCAGTCCTAAAGCCGCATTTGGACACCACAATTCGAACAAGGATTTGGCCCATCGCAATCCTGCCCCGTTCCGAAGCTTCCAAACACGCCGTTAGCTTTAAAAAGAAAAAAAGGAATATAGCACGTTGGAGCATCATTCCTTTTTCGTTGCAGTCCCTCACTTCACGTATTAAGAGCCCGACGCCAATTCGAATTCGGGTCTTAATCTTCACTTCGGTTCTTCGATCTTACCAACCAGGTAAGCTTATTATTCAATTGCTTCTTCATTTTCTTCACCGAGAAAGCGTCCGAACATTCCAGAAACCAGATCACTGTATCTATTCTTAGCGGGAAACTAGTTTTTTGATTGAGATTAGATCGAACTCAACTAGTTCTCTGTTCTGAGTGGTTCGAACATAGTTTTTTTCTCGCTCCGATTGATCCGTGAAACCGTAGGAAGTTCAAACTATAAACTGAGATTTGAATCGCTGATAGTTGATGATTCCTTGTGAATGTAGTAGTCAATTGCTTATTCGAATTTGTTGTTTTCAGCGAGTTCGAGTTTCAATAATGATGGAGAAGGCAGATTCTGTGCAGAAGCTGTATACGCGCATGCGGCTCTGGGAATTTCCGGATCAGTATGTGATTGAGCCTACGGATGGATCTTCTGGTTCTTCTTTGGCTGTTAGTCGTGTCGATGGCTCCATGAAGCTCATCGGTAGGTTCTTTTGTTACTCCCGTTCGTGCTTTTGTTATCATATTGGTCTTCCTTTGTGATTTTCAGTAATTCGTTACTGATCGATTTTTTTTTTTTTTCTTTTTTTTTTTTTTTTTTTTTTTTTTTTTTTTTTTTTTTTAAATTTGTTTTTGCTCTTTTGATGTCTTGCTTTCACAGATGAGGTTCCGGAATGCAGCTCGCTTCGTGTTCCTAAGATATATACAATTTTTGGTGTCGTAGGGATGTTGAGGCTATTGGCTGGTTAGCAATTCCTTAGCCATATTTGATGATGGATATTGTAGATATATTTGACTACTTTATATTGCCTTAAAGATTTTATTTCATGTGTGTTGAAAGGATTTCTTGTTGGTGTGCATCCTTATCTATTTGATTCTGCATTAAAGCGAAGTAAATCAAGTAATTAGATTAGGGCGTTCTTTGATTATGACTGACAATTGGGATATTTGACTAATGATTTATGATAATTGGTCTTGGAACTTAAGTGAAAATAATATTTGAATACAACACCAGCAAAAAGGTAAATTATGCATTTTTTTTTCTTTCATATTTATCGTTTTAACAAGAACTATGGGTTTAAGAATCATGGTAGCTTTACATTCTTCCACTGAATGAGTTCCTTTTAGTTAATTTATCGTTGTGGCTTATGCAACAAGCAAGTGCCTACTCCGTGCTGCCCTCTTTATTCAGTTCTTGTACTTGTGGTTTTGATATTGATATGTTATCTAATTTTGTTGATCTAGTTTACATACCTGACTTCTCTTCAGAAGAACTCATAATATTAAATGCTAGACTTCAATTTGAGAAATCATTTTGTTGCTAAATTTAACTGTTCAATTAGGATCATATTTGCTGGTTATAAGTGAGCGTGAATCTGTTGGATCTTACTTGGGGCATCCAATTTTCAAAATTTCTTCGTTGAAGGTTTTTCCATGTGACAATTCTCTTAGAAACACCCCTGCTGAACAGGTATGTTTGCTACCGATTCACTTGTTTCCTATTTATTTCTATGTCCACTACCAGTTTGAAACTAATAATTACTCCATCATATTTGGCAGAAGAAAATAGAGATGGAATTTTCTTCACTGCTTAGTGTTGCTGAGAAGAGCTCTGGTCTGTTCTTCTCATATGAAACTAATTTAACTCTGAGGTATATTGGAATATTTTTGTAGCAGTCTTACATTCGTATTTATGACTGAAATATGATATGGTTTTATTTTGATTCTAATATGTGCTGCCTTACACATGTACATATATAAACATCAGCAAAGATGACAGTGCCCAAACATTCTTCTTTTGATTAGTAGGCGCAACCATGCAACCTTTAAACCTATGGAAAATGCAGTTTATGCCCTTCTTTCGTATAAAATATGTACAAGTTTTTCACATGGTATTTGTTCATGTTCAAGATGAAGACTTCTACTTGCATAGTTGCATTACATAGTGCAATTTGAAAGATATCATTACACTGGAAGTGTGGATGTGAAAAGTTTTAATGAAAATATGTTTGGCCATATTGATTATAAACCTCTAGAGCACGTATTTTAGGGGCAGGTACTTATTTTAATGTTAAAACTGTCTGTCATTACAATCTTGATTAAAGTTTTAGTGGTAATACTGACTGTTACTTCTAAGTTATGAAGGTGAGCAAGTACTTTTAATCTTGAAATAGAATTGAGTGCACCTTCTAGTATGGAAAGAAAGCACAATGCTGGCTTATGCTAGAAACGATTATCCAATAGAACTCCCTTTTTTGTGAATACCATTTTTGTCATGTATAAATTACTTGACTTCTCTAATGAGTCTTGAAATCGTGGACTGCCTAGTTCTAACAAATTTTTTGATAAATAAACGTAGAAGAATTGGAATTGCTATTTTTTTTTTAAAGAAGTCATTTTGATGTTATTTAAACAATTGTTTGTGTTGCTTTAATGATCTTATTAAAAAATTATTATCCTAGTTAAAATAAATTGTGAAACTTTATTATATTATGTTCTGCAGTGCACAGCGATTGAATGACTTGGGTGATGAGTCTAGATTGCTTCCACTTTGGAGACAGGTATTTATTGTTTTTTTTTTCTTTGCCACAAGCCTGCTAGTATTAGAGATATTTATTTATTTATTTAAAAAAGGTGCTGATGCTCAACATTATTCCTATGTGATATAGTGTGATTGACACTCCTGGTGTCTATGCAAAATGCCCTCCCTGAATTGATTTTTTCTGCAGCTTTTGGTTTTCCCTTTTTTTTTTGCTTATTATATTAAATTATTGATCACAGGCAGAGCCTCGATTCCTATGGAACAATTATATGTTAGAAGTGCTCATAGATAACAAGGTAGGTTTGTGGCAATTTTATTTTTACCTGTTAAATGTTGTAAATACTCATGAGTTCTTTATATTACTAACCAATAAGTGTGCAACCCTGTGCTTTCCAGCTTGAACCATACTTGCTCCCTGTAGTCCAAGGCAGTATCCTTATTTGATTAACTATTGTCAATGTTATTGTGCGATCATGTAACTGTTTCTTTTTCAAGGTTATCCTTAACAAGTAAATAGGCTTTCATCACTTTCAAGCAGCCATTGGGAAAGATATTATTGATGTCACTTTGATTGCTAGGAGATGCACAAGAAGAAATGGTATTTAAAGCTTTTACATAAATTTCTATTTATTTCCATGCACCAAAACGAAATAAAAATCTGTTGTTTCTAAATTGATTTTGCACTTAAATTATCATATATATGTATGCATGTTCCTAACCGTTCATAAAATCAAAAATCCGAGGCCCTGAAATTAGTTTAACAGTTAATACGGTGGTGATATTGAAAGCAATTATGAGATTTGTTTGCAGTTGCACTTCTTTATGGTTCACCTTTTGGTTGCACTAAAAATGGATGGTAGAGGGTAGAGAATATGTTTTAGTTACGGACAGTTTAGGCTGGGGCATAATGAAGACCATGCCCATTATTAAAGTTTTCTCTTCTACTCCATCTCCCAATATACAATGAAAAGATGCCCCCACACTACACTGATTATATTAACTAGTGCCATGAAATCAATGTTTTAGTGGGTACCAGTAATGAGCAATACAGAGCAAATAGTTTATCAATTAGTTAAAATTTATATAGCCGAAACAATAGGTCTTCTGCTTGGATGAACCGCTAAAGATTATTAATCACAATTATATAGAGAAACGAAAAACATTTCATTCTAGATGAAGATCCTCATGAAAATTATGTATTGAACATGTTAATTTGATACTATGGTTTAAAATCATTTGGACCATCTAGGCATCTTGAAATATTTTGTATGAGAAACAAATACCAAATACATTTTACCATCTAGCCTTTTTTTAACACTTTAAGATGGATGCCATCATCTTTTATTAGTGGTTGACTGATAGTAGAAATATAATTTTGTTTCTTGAAAGGAACTCGGATGTGGAGAAGAGGAGCTGATCCTGATGGTTATGTTGCCAATTTTGTGGAAACAGAACAGATTATGCAGTTTAATGGGTATACCGCTTCTTTTGTTCAGGTATTGCTTTCTATGAATATGAAATGAACCAGTTACATGGTGGGTTTGGTCTTCAAGATATGAATGTGTTGATGACTTAATTCAAAGATTAGTGATTCTATTCTTAAAGTATTTCCATTGTTTTGAAATAAGTTGAACACGACCTTTTCCGGTTATAGGCAAGTTAACAGCAGCATAATTAATAAACTATTGGTGTCGATCTAGATTTTTTATTATAAGTAGTAAAAAAGTACTTTTTTTTTCGTGTTCAATATATTTGAAATATTCTTTATTGTCTATCCAAATTAGTATTTATATTCCCTTCAAATTAATGGTGTTGAACTTTCAAAAAGCCAGCTTCTTGGCTAATTGGTGCTTAAAAGTAACCTTAAGTTTTGTAAAGCTAGTGATACCAAAGCAGCTCACAGAATTACACCTCTGTTCTTGTTGCCAAGGATACTTGGAGCAGGTTTCTGAATAATGACCAAATAACGTGCTTTTCTTTCACTAGAGTTTCCTAGTGGAGAATCATACTTTTGGTTCTATCTATTCTAAGAGTCATTTTAGATAAATTTCTCAATAAACCCTTACACAGGAGAATTAAATGAAATGTTTCAAGGAGGTAAGATGAATCAAAGTTCTTGCATAAGTTAAAATTAACTTGTGCATTTTTTTAGAAGTTTTACCAGGTATCTTCTCCACAAGCACCTACAAAATTAATTGAGCTCAAGATTCTTATCTTAGAAATGTTTAACAACAGGGTTTACAATTGAAAAGCTCCTATAAGCTGCAAGCTAACCCGAACAAGGCCTAAAATAACTTTCTTACAGTTGTCCTTTCTATTGTTTTTACTGTCCCACATTACTGTGACGCAATCTACCAAAAATGGTCATTGTTTCTTTTTCTAGATTTGAAAAGTACTGGTGTCAGAAACTGTTGTATTCAGTCTTTTCAGTGGGGAAAATTACAAAACAATCTCACAATAATATATTTTTTTTAAGGGATAAATCCATTTTCTTGCTTAGAATAACATGTTCATTTACTATTTTTTAGAAGCTCATTTCTTGCAAATTTACTTTTCTAGTTTCAAGATGGGTTGGTATTGAATTGAAAAGATTACTAGATACTGCAAGGCCCAAGTATTACCTCATGCAGTGACTAGTAGCTTTTAAATAAATAGAAAATAGCATTATTGGGTATTTTTTTTTGTACTTAAATATATGGTCCCCCTAACAAGATTTATATAAGGTTATCTGAACAAAGGAGCTTGAAACTTACCTGTTGTGATATTCATAGTTGGAATGTTGGATATAAACTAGTATTAGCAGGTTTTTCATGGAGATCTCTGCTGCTATCTTATATTAGACTGGGTGACTTTTGCCATTATATGATCCAAAAGTACATGACTGTGTGATAAAAGCAAAACAAGAGGAGCTTGGATGTTTGTTTTTAGTTTTGTGACATAAATGCTAACTGTAGGATACCACCAATATTATGTTAGTTAATTAAACATGTACTTCATTTCATATCACAGTCATTTTGGTTGAGCTTTTGCAGGTGCGTGGTTCAATCCCACTCCTCTGGCAGCAAATCGTTGATTTAACTTATAAACCAAAGTTTGAGTTGTTGAAACCTGAGGAGGCTGTAAGTGGTTGTATTTCTAAGGTCTACATATATTATTCTATGTGTCTTTCACTAATATTTCTTTGCTTAATATGCAGCCACGAGTCCTAGAGAGACATTTCTTAGATTTAAGGAAAAAATACGGGGCTGTATTAGCTGTTGATCTTGTTAACAAGGTAAGTATTCTTTCATTTCATAATGAGTTGAGAGTACCTATCTTGACAATTTTACCTGATGGTGTATGTAATTGCGTTATAAATTTTTTGGCTGTAAAAAATGTGTGCGACCTGTTTGCGCCAACAAAAATACTATAGACATATCATGTATATGTTCTGAGAATGTGTGATAATGAGCGTGGAATTTTTATGTATCAGTATGCATACATTTGAGCCCTCTTCTTTTTCCTTGGTATTTTTCAGCACGGAGGGGAAGGGCGACTGTGTGAAAAATTTGGTGAAACAGTGCAGCATGTGGCTAGCAATGATGTAAGGTAGAAGTCTCTTTGAGTTAACTTTTAGGCTTATATATATACATTCTTGTGGCTTTTTTGGGTTACCCTGTAAATTTGTTTTTCTTTTTTTTTGGTAGATATCTGCACTTTGATTTTCACCATATCTGTGGGCACGTTCATTTCGATCGTCTCTCAATCCTTTATGAACAAATTTCAGATTTTCTGGAGAGAAACGGGTATGGTCATTTTTATTGGTTAAGCTATTAGATATTGACTTTCTTGAGGATTAGTTACAATTTGATTCATGCTTTTACATTGATCGGCTTCATGCAGGGAGCTTTTTATGCACTACTTATCTTTGAAAAAATACCATAGTTTATATTGCTATCTTTGATTTATGCTTTTACGTGATTGGTTTCATGCAGGGAGCTTTTTGTGAACTACTTATATTTGAAAAAATGGCAATAGTTTATATTACTATGTGTGTTATGCTGCTTAATCTGGAACCTCTGCTATAATATCTTGGACACTTTCAAGCATAATGTCATGAGCTGGCTTACAAATATGTGAAGCTCCTTTTTGTATTTAGTTCTAACTGAGACATCTAAAATTAAAAATCTGAACCTGGGTTGCATTATAGATATCTTCTGCTGAATGAAAAGGGAGAGAAAATGAAGGAACAGCTTGGAGTTGTTAGGACCAATTGTATTGATTGTCTAGACCGTACAAATGTAACTCAGGTTGGTTGATTCACTTAGCTAAATGTATTTATCTGTGTTTATGACATAATTTCCTTCTTACTCATGTTGAAATATGTATGCAGAGCATGATAGGTCGAAATATGTTGGAATATCAGCTTAGAAGGCTTGGTGTCTTTGGTGCTGAAGAAACCATTAGTTCACACCCAAATCTGGATGAAAGCTTTAAGATTTGTGAGTGATTATTTATTTTCGGATTATGTGATTTCAAATATAGATATGTTCTATTTTGTTGTTATCTTCATTTAATATTTTCAAATTTCATTGTTTCATAGCACTTGAAACTAGATTTCTGACTGATTCTCTTTGGTCAGTGTGGGCTAATCATGGGGATGATATAAGCATTCAATACTCAGGAACTCCTGCTCTTAAAGGAGACTTTGTCAGGTATTCATTCATGAATTTTTCTAAAGCATTCCATTTTCCTCGAATATAAAGAAGATTGAGGAATCTTGATCCCGTGAAGGTTCTTCTATACTGATTTCTTCTTGATGAAATTCTATGCTGAAGTTAAATTAGCATAGGACAATTTGAAACCATCATGAGAGTGTCTTGTATTATATACTGCCAGTTTACTGTATTGTCTAATGCAGTAGCGGTGTAGACTCTTTTATCGCTTCTCAGTTTCATCATTTCCCATTGTGGGAATTCTGTAATTTTTGTGCCAAATGTTTTTTCTATGTTCATCTTTGCTCATTCTCTATACTGTTTAATTTTATTGACTATTCAACTAGAATCACAAACTAACATAATTATGCAAATGTTGTGTACTTTCAAGGTTTAATAACTTACTGGCATTGGTAAGAGTCGTCATTTGTAGTTCTAATTAGGTTGCTGTTATGATTTTGAGTTTAATAACTGTGCCTTCTCTAATTAAATTTTGTTTTGGGATTCAGGTTTGGGCACCGCACAGTTCAAGGGATAGTACAAGATGGCTGTAATGCTCTTCTACGATATTATTACAATAACTTTCGTGATGGAACAAAGCAGGTTTGTGAGGCTAATTTATCATTATCTACCTTGTACTCCGGCAGTCTATCTATTTTGTAGAATCTCTAGGTTGTCCACTACTGATCATTACTTATTATCATATCTAGGTTTTTGTCTTCTGTACATTTGATTTCTAAGTTTTTCCTACTCCATAATGACTAGAAATTATGCTTTTGGAAATGTTGAGTTTTCATGTGATGTTTCAACGTGGATCATTATCTTATAATATTGTTTGTTCGATATGCTTTAACACCAGCTGAATAGATCTTGTGTAAATTAATCTTTTTAAATGTTAGTTTAAAGAATTTATTGATATATTAGTAATTGATTTAAGCTGTTGATGTTTTTTTAACATGCGAAGGATGCAATCGATCTCATACAAGGACATTATATAGTTTCTGTCAGCCGAGATACAGCTGCCAGTTCTCAGAAAGGAGGCCTTGATGCTATAGCTGTGAGTACATTTTAAATGGAAGTCTTGTCCTGAATAAGCTTGAGACATTTATTTTGGTCTAAGAACAGTTTTTAGAATCTTCACAATTTTATAAATATATTTTAACTTCTATAATGCATGGCTAAATTCATTCTGGTTATACTTAATTGGAAACTAATTTTTATGGATATGGTGTATGATTCGTGTAGGAAAAAATAATTAAATAAGTAGTAGTACTTTATTCAGTGTTTGATTAGACATGTTTTCTTTTCAAGGCTACGGAAAGTTGGTCCTAATACTACATGAAAGTGGTGGGTTGCAATGGGCCATTGGCACAAAATGCATGAAACCAAAGTCACTCATGTTTTATTTATTTACTCAAAAACGGCCTTTTATATTCAGGAACAACCAGATTATTCAGTCAAGGAAATATTTGAGTGATTAAGTTGCTGGATTTGAATACTAATGATTTTTTTTTTTCTCATATTTTGCTGGTATGCAGTTCACTAATGTAAAATGCTTCAAGGTAGTCATCTGCATTAAATGCCAATTGATACTAATGTTACTGCATTTATCTTTGCAGTCATTTCCGATGGCTTTTGGTCTGGTTTTGACTGGATTCCTCTTTGCAACCATGTCCTTGAGGCAAGGTGAGTTGACTTTTGTTAGGTTGAAGATACAGATATACCTGAAGGCTAATAGCTGGAGGTGTTAGAAAGAAGTAGAATAGAGAGATAAAAAAATATGAAAATAGAACGGATGACCGCTAGGTAGAAGCAGAGAACTTGGGTACAAAGGAATCCTTAAAATAGGCTAATAACTAATTAGTTAATAATTGTAAAAAAAACCTAGTTAATACGTGGTGTGTCTTATGTCCGATATGTATTGGACATAACATGTGTATGACACTCGTCGATACATATAGATGAAGTGTTTAATTTGAAAAATGTTTTTTTCTTCTCTGAAACAGCTCTAATATGACCTCGACACAACCTTAATAAGGATATAATACATGGAGATTTTTTTTTCAAGTTAAAAGCTCATAAACTTATAATAAGTTATTCTATTATAAAAATAAGGAGTAGATCCTATGAATTAAAAATATTTAAATTATATGATTTCTTGAAGTTGTTAATTTGTTTTTAGATGAATCTTGACCAGTGTCTTTTTCAATGATGATAAAAAAAGAGATGAAATGTTATAATGAATTAGATTTTTTTTTTATTAAGTAACAATATGTTCATATTGTTATATTTTAATTATTTTTTATAAATGATTTTGAATATATAAATCGTGATTGTTTATTTCAATAATTCATATATATATATATATATATATATAAAATCTCAGAAGTGTGGGATAGTACAAGAAAAAACATTCCGAACTTAATATAACATGTAACTTTCTGTAATTTGTTAAAAGGTTAAAAATATAAGGGACTGGATCTTAATCAGAAAATATGAATGAGTAATACCATACAATTTTCGTATGATCCAATTTTGTACAATTTAGCATTTTTCATAATAACTTCTCCTATTCCATACTACTTCCCCTCAAGATAAACCTACTTCAATTTCCGTTATTCTAATATATACTTCAATTAGACTTTTATAGGTCTGTTAGTTGAGGGCCCTGATCAGGAGAAAATTTTCATTCATGTTCCAAATAACTAGTAAGAGGGGTTGAAAGGAATTAATCAATTGGTGAGTTAGTATTCTGGCTAGGGAGAGTCCTGGATCACTCATATGTCTAAGGAATTTGTCATTCTTTCTGTTGATCGATAACAATAATTTCTTGGTGTGCTTAGTCTAGGTCATATCTTTTAACAAACCTGTGAGCTTAATCAAATTTTGTTCATTGTTCCAACAGTGCGATACGATTTTCGGCACTTCTTCTTTTCGCTAATGTGGGCGGGCATTAGTGTCGGTATAGCAGCATTTGTGAGGGCCAACGGCCGTGTTTTCTGCAACAGACCTCGCCTACACAATCCCCGGTGATAACTTCTATACAGATCAGTTTGAGCAATTGATTTTTTTATGTGAAGGTCCAGCTTCTGCAGCAGGAATCGCCGGCAGAAGACTTAGTTCTACATCTAGATCACTTTAACGATCAATATTTACATGAGGCTCCTTCTTGCAGCTTATTATTTTTATTCTTGCCAATTTGTAATCATTGTAGCTTCCAGATATATATACTCATCATAGTCCATTCATCTCCCATTTGAGTGATTGCTACTTTACCGGTGCTTTCTTATGCACCGTCGCCTCCTGTATATCTGAGTTTGTATTTGCGCCTTTAGAAGATTATGGAGCATTTTAAGGTTTTTAGGAAACACACTGATTTGATTATATACTATTATTTTAAGCAAATTCTTTCTGCAATAATTTTACGTATTTATTTCAAAAATCAAGTTTCTTGCATGTTTGCTGTAGCAGAGGGTGTGCATTCTATGCTACTCAACCGGGTTTTCTAAAATAGTTATAAATTATTGATAAAAAGGAAAACGGAAGGGGGAATGTCCGTAAAATAATGTCAGCAGTTGTGTGTGCTATATCCACCAGAAAGATCCTTTAAGCTGCTGAACATGACCATTGTTGCTTCGATAGGATTGATAAAGGAAAGGAGAATGGAACCAAATGGTCAAAGTCCAAAGATATTATTATTTGTATGCTTAAAACGGGAATAACTAATGTTCATGCATGTTTTTTTTTCTAATTTTAATTTTTTTAACTTGTTACTTAATTTATTTTTAGTTTTTAAACTTGTTACCTCATTGTATTTTTTTTTCATTTATCTCACGTGTAAATTTATTGACTTTTTCTTATTTTAATCTTTCAATTGTTTATTATTTATTTGTTAGTTCAACATCTTAGAAACTTTGTAATAACATAAAAAAATTTAAGAGAAGAATTCAATTATAATATGGAAAAACTTAGAAGATGAAAGAATTTATAATAAATGAAAGTAAGTTATAAATATTAAATGAATATATTTTCAATTTTTACGTTTAAATTATATATAATAGGCTTTTTAAGCAACAACAAATAAAAAATCAAAAACTAGTCACCCCCTCAAACATGACCTTAAATTTTGATATGAAGTTGTTTTCAAATGTCGTATATTATAATTAAGTAGTTGGTGAAATTGATAGTCTAACATCGTCAACATAAAGGGTGTAGCTGATTATCTGTAGGCATAAACCCAATGAATTTTGTAAAATGTTTGGGTCTTAACTCTAACAGTATAAGCTAATCTCCATATATCACCTAATTAAACCTTTCTTATATACAATGAATCTCGTAACATGTTTTGACTCTTGACCATAAAATAAGGTCATCTTTCTATCACCTATCAATGAATCAGGTGACATGTTCAAGTGTTGGCACACCTCTTCGTCTCTTTCGTAACAGTGTTATGGATTACCCTCAGCATCCATAAAAGGAAAAAAAAAAATCAGAAAAAAAATGCTTACGTAAATTTTATTGAGAACATGAAAATAGCCTCAGAACGTGCATGTCGATAAGTAAAATCAAGAAGAATGAACGTTCTTACCGGTGTAAAGGTATATCAGTCCCTCTCTCGTTTTTCTTTATCTATTAAATATATATATATATATATATATAACCACATTTCAGAAACTGCATGCTCCACGGCAGCTTTGTAATACATTATGAATTTATGATTCAACTCAGAACATGTTTATAATACAAAAAATAAAGGCAGAAACAGACAAGCAAAATCATGATCAATCCTTTCCCAAGTCAATGTATACACCCCAGAAATAAACACATTATTACGTGTATGTTATGACTGCAAGAAAATCACATAGGAAAATGAGAACAAAAGGAAATTTTTCAGAAAATACAACAACACAGCAACAATCACCCTCACTAGGTTACATGAATCACACATGAAGTCATTGGGTAGGTTAAAAAGCAATTATCATAAAAAGGAGATTTGATGATTTGAACTTAAGAGGGTGGAGGTGGATATGGAGGCCAGTAAAGATGAAAACCAATCTTGTAGACAACAGTAGGAGGGTTTACATGAAGTGGAGAAGAGGTAACATAGCCATGCACAAACAAGAAATCTTGAGTGCCTCCTACAACTGGATAATCCGAACGCTCGAGGCTATTAGTGCCTCCAACAATGGAAATGGAGCCCTTGTGATTCTTCACCCGAAGACTTAGCTTTGCAACCGAAATACTGCTGAGTCCATCAAGTCCAGAGGTGATGGAAGTTCCTTCTGCAGTCCCAAGTTGTCTGGAGGATCTGTTTGCTTTCGCAGTCAAAGGGTCCTGAAACACAAAAAGCCTGCCAAAAGGGGTTGAGCTTTCACTCTTTCCTTCACTTCCTTCCACGCCATTCACTATCACAAATCCTGTTTTCTTTGTGGTTTCGTGTTGGAACAAGGTGAAGTGAAGGGATTTTCGACTAGGGCTTAGGGAGCCACAAGTGCCCTCCAATGGGATTAGGGCTAAAAGTGAAAGGAAAATAGGAAGAGCATAGTTATGAGAAGCAAATGCCATCGTTATTAGCTTTGTTTTGATCACAGAAGAAAATTGGGCTTGTAATATATATACTAAGTGCATGACCCAATACAACTAGGTTTGCAGTGATGGCATCATTAATGAAAATGATGGCTAAGCAAACTAAGAACTAATAATTACTTATGACAAACTGAATTTTTCCATAGTATCATAAGTACCAGCAGAATTAAATGATATAATAACTGTTTTAGATTATTTTTCTTTTTACTTGAAATACAATTTAAGTCTTATTTTGTAATTTATGTTTTAAGCCATCACATTTTTATTCTATTTTTTTTATATTTCAATTATTATTTTTTAAATAATATTTATTGGAGATCTCACGTTACACTATCATAGCTATTTAGAATCCTTCTTAAGATAGTTAACTCATCCAGACATCCATTATAAAATCATCTTTAAATATATAGTTTTAGTATGATTTGAGAGTGCTTAAAAGAAATGCTAGAGATGAGTTTAATTGAACTAAAATTGAAAAATAAATTACACCAAAAATAAGAATTGAGTAATAATGGTAAAATTTTTAAAATGTGAAGATTAAAGTGTCGTAAAAGAATAACAAAATGGTGAATGAAGAATACTATTAAAATCAAAATTACAAACGTTAACAATATATCAAGCGCTCTATTAATATTTATTACTCTTTCTGATCATTTTGAATTTCTTACAAAAATTTAGAAATTATAAAATATTTAAAAAAATTATTAACATTTTTTAAAAAATATATATGTTTTATGATAATATTTTGTTTTTATTAATCATTCTTCTATTATCCACAATATTTACTTTTTTCCTTTTTCTCTTTAAGTATTTGCAAGAATCATAGACTCCATCAATCTTTTTCCTTATTTCTCAACCATAAAATTTGTTTGAATCATCGAAAGACCTTTTGGTTGTTGCATAGGTACTCATGTGTCTAGAAGCAATGTATAGAAAGAGTCAAATTACTTGATCTGGTTCATTTTGATTTCCCCATTGTTTGTACAATTAAGAGCATGTGATTACTAAAGTGAACTTAGGTAGAAAGTGTCTTTCAAAATAGAGCAGACACGTGAGTAGTTGAGTTGTTAGTGAAACATGACACTATTATAATTGTGTAATCCAAGTTGCATGACCAACAAAATAGAAAATTCACTTCATTTTATTAATTTTCTTCTGTCACAGAAAAGGGGAAATTGATTCTAGTGAGTGGATATTAGTCATTTTTCACAGCGCAGGAGTAAAATTATTATACTTAATGATAAATTGATTGAAAATTTAATTTTAATTAAAAATTACTAAGTTAGTTTAATGGATTAAATTATTCAACAAAATTTTACTAGCTAAAGATGAATGCAAAATAATAAAAAACACATGATAAAATAACATTTATATAAATTTTATTTTTATGTTGTAAACAAAAACATATACTTTTACTATTATATGTTTTTTTAAAAAGAAATAAGTTATTTACTTATAGTACAAAACTATTGTATTACCTATTTTCAATATTGGTTAGATATAAGTCATGTTGGGAGGGATTGCCCATTTAAAGAACTATAGTAAACTCTTGTAATTTTAAAATTCTTGTGGATTTTAAACATTTATCTTTTTCTTTTCAATGAGTATTTGCACAAGGTGGGTGAATTTTAAAAATAATAAAACAAGAGTCTCTTAAATAAACATCATATCTCCAACGACAAAAATTACATAGAATTACTTCAAATTACACTCTTAAAAGTCTTAACTATCACTAAAACACAATATATCTGACAGTTAATTTTCGTAAACATGTAGAAGTTAAACTTAAAATGAAATCCTTAAAAACCCTACCCGTTTATTAGCTTCTTCTTTTCTGTCACCAACTATCCATTATAACTGAGTTATACTTGTCGAAAAAGTAGGTCCAGATGAAAAGTTTGACAAATTCAAAAACAAGGATGTTATTTTAATTGGAGCATTGTTATATTCTTATATAATTAAAAGTTATTAATTTAAAAAAATACTTTTAAATTTCATATCTAAAGTGTTTTTCGATTGATTGACAATATAAACAAATTACAATACTAGAACGTCAAAATTATACTTTAAGGAATTTACCTTTGCAGTTAGCACCACTTTTCTGAAATTAGGTTGCAAAGAATATTTAATGTATTCAATAATTTTACTTTCAAATTTTTAATTTTGAAATGTATTAAACACTTAAAAATTTAGTTTTGTAAGTCACTTCCAACCTCGAAGTGAATTTCGGAAAAGAACTAAAATTTCAGTGTTAAATTTTTAAATGATATCAAATATTGATTTAACTTGATTCCTAACGATGTTAAAAAGTTATGAGTAGGGAAAGAAAAGATAATGCAAAACTAATTCCAAATGAAAGCTAGGTTCTATGGCAATTGCTTCTTACATCCCACGTTTGCTTCCTGCAACCCATCATTTTTTCAAATACCACCATTATCCTTGATAGATTATTAAAAGAAAGGAGAAGTTGTGGTGGTTGGACTCTTCCGAATTGTGTGGTGGACGGTCCGTGGTAGTGCGGTGCAGATTTCTCCGGTTAGTAGTGCTTTTGGTGATGGGAGGTGAGTGAGTTTTTGGTTTAAGTGTTTTGATTTCGTATATAGGATAACGCATTTTTAGAAATTGGTTTTCAAAAATAGTTTTCGAAAAACGAATTCCATAAGCTAATGAGAGTGCTCGAAAATGCTTATGGAAAACGTTTTCACTAATTGGTTTTTGACTTCTGAAAAATATTTTCTAGAAGTAATTTTTGAATTTCAAAAAATATTTTTCAAAATTACTTTTTCACTTCCAAAATTTATTCTGAAAAACAAAATTTCGAAGTCATTTTTACATTCTCAATATTCATTCTAGGGTACCAATTTTAAAAGTCATTTTTACATTCCTAAAAGATAGTTATAGTATTTTAAAAATATGATGGGACGTAGGAAACAATTGTTAGATTTTGTCTGAACCAATAAAGAAACAACAATTTTATTTTTTTTATTGGTTCTAGAATGCCCAATGGCCTAGAGTTTCGTAGATTGTGAAAGACGAATTCTTCTTCCATCTTCATATTCTCATCCTACACCTTCGTTATGAAGAATTTATTCCAGGAGGATGATACTTTAACACTAATAACAGTCACTTACCTATATTTGATACTAAAAATTAATATTATTTTATTAAAATATAATATTTTATAGTAAAGTCAAAATAAATTTATTCTTTATTATATTTTTTTTATAAAATTACAAAATCCAACATTATCCTCCACCCTCTTCACTCATAACTTTCTTTTCCCTTCTCACCATGACTTTCTTTTCCCCTCCCACCCATTTCTCGGCCACTTTATCGTCACAATCTAAACTCCTCTTTTACAAGACCAACTTTTTATTCTCTTTCAGGTTCAGGACCCTTGCACTCTCTCCATTGAAGGCCACCACTGCCTAGAACAGCGTCGGGTTCCCCGTCTTTCAAAAACAGTTCTACTGGGACCAACGAGATTGCTGCTGTTGTGGTTCAGAGTGAGATTTCGTGGATCCGAAGTAGGTTTCAGAAACATGGAACTTGAATCAGTTTCAGAAAAATGGTTCCATCCTATTTATATTAATTTTTTTTTAAAACGGACACCACTACATCCAGTTTACATTTTTTAAAAAATTTAAATGAAATATTGCAAACCTGAACGATATCCACTCACAAAGTTTACAAATTTTTTAAAAATATAAACAAGACAGGGTGCTGTCGGGGTTTAGTCTTTAGTTTTTGTCCCTGAACTTTGTAAAAATTTCCATCATTCATTACTTTTGTTTTTTTGCAAGCATAAAAAAAAAATGTCAGTTAGGATTATAAGATTATATAATTTTTTTTATGTTGGTCCGAGTTAGAAAATCAGCCTATCTAGTAATAGTATTTTTATGATATAATAACATTACATAATATTTTGTCTTCAAACGTAACTTTTTTTTTTCTACTTGGAGTTTATATACACAAAGAAGCTCTCAATTTAACTTTTTTTTTCATGTTATAGATATGAAATATTTACTTTATTGATAATTAATATTTAATCATTTCTCAATTTGATTTTTATTTTTATCATTTTATTATTTTGAAATATTAGGTTTTACCAATCTAGTAAAAGAATTCAATAAAATTTGTTTTATTTATAAGTGTGAAATATGAAACCGTATTTGAAAGATCGTAACTTAGTTAAACTTAAGCTATTAGCTCTGAATTTAGATTTTGAATATAATTATCTTTAGTTTAATAATTGTTATAATTTTATTTGTTAGAGTGATATCATCATATTTCCTATCTCTCTTTTAAGGGTTTGTTTGAATTAGGAAGTGAATTTAAAGAAGTGGATTTGAAATAAAAGTTGTGAAAAGTTTGATTGTTTGGATTAAAAGAAAAATAATAAAAAAAAAAAACTTATAAAAGTTTGTAAGTGATGTGATAGATGTAATTGATGAAATAATTTTTTTAATAGATAAATTATAATTACAAGGAATTTAAAATTAAATTTAATTAATTTATTATATGTTATTAATAAATTATTATTATTTTAATTAAAAATATATATAAAATTATCAGTTATTATTTTTATTTTTTAATATTAATATTATTAATAATTTTATTATCTTTTTATAATTATTTCATTTTAATTATTATTATTTTATAATTTTATTAAATTTCTTTATTATTTAACATAAAATATATTTAAAAAAATATTAAATTCATTTTACTTTATTAATATTTTACATTATTTATTATAAATTTAATTATTATATATATTTTAAATAATTATTATTTTAAAATAAAATAAATATTTTTTGTCTTTTATTTAATTATAATATATTAAATAAATTATTATATATAATAGAAAGAGACTTTCTTCGCATATTAGCGAAGAAAGTTTAATCGAAGAAAGATTGGTTTTTCATACCTTTTTTTTCCTCGTTTTTCTTTAAGTATTCACGACTTTTCGTCGTTTGAAGCAAATAGGGCCAAAGTGTTAGACTCGTCAAACTAATTCTTTATTAAAAAATTTGGTCAATTTAATTAATAACTATAAATTTATCTATAATTGTAACATTTTATTTAAATAATTAATATGATAATAATAATAATGAGGTTTTAATTTTTAAAATCAAATACTTCAAATTTTCAATTTTCTTAAGACCGATTATAACATTTACATTATTTAAGAACTTAAATATTAAGAGTATGTAAGTTAAAAATACATATGTATTATAGCTTGATAAATACTCACGACTAGCATTCTAAAACATAGATTAAAAAGTGAAAGCATCTTTTGTATTAAATAATATTTATGTTAAAAGATAATTTGTTTTATAGCCAATAAATATATATATATATATATATATATATATATATATATATATATATATATATATATAAAAGGTACTTAAAGTTACTTTAACCCGTATATAAAATTGTAGTAAATATACTCAATCATATGCTTACAAATAGTAAAAATATCTTAATACAAAGTCATATAAGAGTTACACCATTGTGTAGAAATATAAATAAAGTTTATGATTCTCTTTACTTTATCTTTCAATCAATATCAATTCTTAAACTGGGCAAAACTAAAGATTTTTATACTATTCATAATCCTATTTCTAAAAATCACTTTATTTCTTGAGTCCAAGTCTCAATTACAACAGCCCCTCATAATACTTGTCATGTAGTTACCTTTTGTGAGTCAAAAGTAATGATAATGAGACAAAATAGATTGATACCTGACAGACTGTATCCTAACTCACCTCTCACAAGCATCTCACACTTCTTGCAACACTATACAATTGATAAAAAGATGTTGAGTGATCTCCTCTACCCTCTTACACAAAAGGCAGATATACATACATTTCTAACTGAACTCTTCTTTTAAAGAGATTGAATGTAATAGGCAATCTACCCAATAAAGTTCTCCAAATACAAATTAGTGCTAAAAGCACAGCTATTCTCCCTCTTAGATTCCATGTGTAAAAAATAAGTAATACTTGAAAGACTTTCTTGTAGAGACTGAACAAGACTGGAAAAAAAAAAAAAATCTTACTCTAGCATAATGAGATCACTGTAAGTTGTAGAAGTTTTCGTTCAAAATATTTAATGCAGTTGATCGCAGGAAATAATTAAATAACATGTAGTTAAGTATCGGTGATACGTAATCTTATCTTTAATTGGTAAAAAAGTGAGGTTAATATTTTATAAATGAAGGACTTTGCGCGTATATATTTTGGGTCTTATCTACGTTCTACGAAACGATGATAACATTTTATAAGTAAATTTACATACGCGTTTACCTGTGCCAGAGCACCATTTGTTTTCTTATGATACAAATGCTCCAATTATTGGAGAAGAAGCTTCATGGGTATTTGGTCTGTATTTGTTATGGTGTGAAATCCACAAAAAGAGCAATTGAATACGAAGCATAGAAAAAAGCCTTTCCCCCTCTTCCTGGGGCCATCATCGTAGCTCTTATTGTCGCTTGTACAGTGTTATTGTGACCTCTTGTCACTGTCGGAAGTCTATGCACCCTTTTATATTTGTATTAACCGTATATTTCGATTTAAGGATGAATTAAAAGGGTAAAAAAATAAAAGTTAATGAAAACATGTTTATTCAAATTAAAGAAAAGATAATAAAAAATGAAAAAAAAAATTATAAAAGATTATAAAGATAATAATGTAGTAAGTGTAATTGATAAAATAATTTTTTAAATGAAATTGTAAAATTATAAATTTATATTTTATAATTAAATTGATTTAAAATGAAATATGATTAATTTGTTAAATACGAATTATAAATTATTTAATATTTTATTTAAATAAAAATATTAAAGAAATAAAGATTTTAAATCATTCAAAATTCTAAATAAATATAAATCTTAAATTATTTAATATTCTACTTTAAATAAAAAATTTGAAATAAATAAAATTCGTCAATTATTCAAAACTCTAAATAAATCCAAAATCCTGAAATCGAGAACATAAACCTTAAATCTTAAATGGTGATCCCTAAACCTTATATTATAACCTTTAATCCTAAATCATCAACCCTTAACCTTTAACCTTATTGTGATAAATAAACACAAATATACAATCAAAACAATCATCTAAATTTTAATTAGTGTAAGCATAATCACAAAACATCAAAAATGAAAAAAAAAATACGAAACATGGGCATTATTGATTATGTAACGTGATGTAATTGATTATGCATTAAAAATTTCATACATAATCGATTGTATATGCATGACTAACTAATTATCTATAAGAAAAACATATAATCTATTATATATCTTTAAAATATATATATATATATAATTGATTACGTTGCTTATAATAATAAATTATATATGTATAATCAATTTTTTAATTCAATAAAATTGAAGTTTAATTTTAGTATAAGTTATGTTTGAACTAAACCTCACACAAAGAAAAGAAAATGTGTAACTGAGATCATGAAGAAAGAAAAAGAATCGTGGATATCATAGTGAGTTTTGTGAACAGTCCAATAATTAAAAAAGAATTGTTCAAAACGAAACAAAAGACAAGTTTGTTAACTTTTATATTAAAAAATTGTAGTATAAGATATGTTTAAAACAAAAGACAAAAATAATAGTGAAAATAAGTTTGTTAATTATTTTTGACAACATAAGTTTGTTAAATTATCTAATAAAATAAGAGTGTTTTATTAATTTAAAATATAGACTGGTGAGAATAAGAACGTAAAGGACACATTCATTTTTTTTAACATGAGTAAGACCAAAACATTCTTGACTTATGTCAAAGTTTAAATGTGATAATCTCGACATTATTTTTGGATGAATATTGAGAAATGCTTCTTTAAAATTAGATTGTTCATGTTAGATTATAGTCATTTATCTAATCAACAGGGAAGGCTTTTTTGCTTGATATTATTTTTGTTATAGTATCATATATTTTTCTTTAATTTATGTTAAATGAGAATATTTGTTTTAATGTAATTGAAGTTTTCTTCCAACAATATCAATTTTATTTATTTAGATAATGTAATCACTTTAGCTAGTATTTTTGTAGTAAACCTTAGAATATATTAGTCAGAGTTTTGGTGATCAATATCGGAAAAAAGTGTTTTTATAGGATATTAACTAATTTTTTTCCAGTTGATGTTTATCTCAGTTATTTTTTTAGTATATGCACTAATTATATTTTTTATTAATAATTATTTTCCATATTAACAACACCAATGTCACTTAGGATAGTTTTTATATTGATGGATAACTCTTTGTATAAGCATCTAACCTAATTATCCTTTCACAAAACAGAATATTTCCCCCCTTCCCAATGTGACTAATTCAATAAAAATAAGAAAAGCATACATAGAGCTGACAACCTCTATCTACTGCACATCTTAACCTAAGTGCCTATTGATTTACGTTTCATATACCTTCACAACAGTGCAGAACATAGGGATGATAAATTGGCTACTGGAAACTGTTGGTAGTTGAAAACCTAGAACAATGTTTATTTCTTTTCCTCCTTCTAACGTTGTTGATAGCTTGGATGCTTTCCAATGTGTCAAGAACATGTTTCATAGAAGGACGTTTATGATGGTCAGTATCGAGGCATTGGAGAGTAAGCTGTGCTGCTTTGAGTGCTGCCTTGGTTGAATACTGACCCTCAATCTTCTCATCCATAATATCACTTTTCAACTTCGTTTTATCAGATAGATAAGGCTTCATCCACTCCACCAGATTCTGCTGATCTGAAGGGCGTTTTATATCAAGTGCCCGCATCCCTTTAAGTATTTCAAGCAGCACCACACCAAATCCATAAACATCACTTTTCACATAAAGGTGACCTGTTCAATCACAAAACCATTCAAACAAACTGCTTCATATCTTTCAACATGCATCAATTTATGTGTGTGCAGAAAAGATATATAATCACCTGTTGCAATGTATTCTGGAGCAGCATAGCCATATGTTCCTATGATCCTCGTAGTCACGTGTGAATCTCCCGCAGAAGGGCCTAATTTGGCGCAACCAAAATCTGATATTTTGGCGTTGAAATCCTGCAACCACAAACCTTTTTTTTACTTCTTTTCATATCATTTATTTGTATACTTAGGTATTCGAGAACTTTGCCTTAATCTTTTATAACGTTTGTTTTAAATTGTTTATTTATATAAACAAAATATCCATAATTACTTTAATATTGTATCTATCAATAAACAATGAATATAAGGAAAGGTGGCGGTGATTGTTTACATCATCTTTACGTGATTATCTTAAACAGGAATCTTAAATGAGAAAGCAAATCATATAAAACTGCAAAGGACCTTTCATTATATACTTGTACTGAATACGAAAGGAAGACTTGGAAAACACTGAAATTAATGGAATACCAAAAGTGTTAAAAGTCTGTTGAGATTTAGGGTACAACTATTTTGTACAATTTTCCATAGAAGTACAGAGAATATGTATGGTTGTCTTATAGATTGGTTTTTTTAGGATTGAAGCACTCTTTTGTATTTTATAATTATTAATTTATTCTTTTTACTCATAAAAAAATTCAATATATATATTCCATTTCTCATAAGGAAAAAGGTAGAACATAATAAAAGAGAGGAACAGCAAACCTCATCAAGTAGTATATTGGAGGCTTTGAAATCTCTGTATATGATTTTCTTCTCTGAGGTGTGCAAGTAAGCCAAGCCTCGTGCTGCACCAATAGCTATTTTGAGTCGAGTGTCCCAAGACAATGGTACTCCGGTAGTATTTCCTATTGCGAACAAAGAAAAAGAAAACGAAGAAAATGAGCTAAACTCAAATAAATCCATGGTGAACGAATATGTATTAAATTTAACATATTTTAATTGTCTAAAGTTCATACTCCAAAATAGATGAGTCTCCAAGCTTCCCTTTGGCATGAATTCATACACAAGGAGAAACTCCACGTCGTCACAGCAGTAACCCAAAAGCTTGACCAGGTTTGGGTGAGAAACTGTTCCTAAAAAACTGATTTCTGACTGCATTCTCATATAACCAGAGCCAGATAGTGTCAGAATTGCAAGAAGTATGATAGTGTTTGAAAATGATCAAACATTTCAAACGTTTGACTCAACTCATTTTAAGGAAATAATTACTTATTTTCGTTAATATTTTAGACAGCTTTTAAAAATAAGTGATGGTTTCATTTAAAGAAAACATTCATTCAAGCATACATTAAATCCCTCATACTATTTTTTTTGTGTTTTCTTCTTGTTGACTTAAATAATAATAGAAAATGTTATCATTTATAAAATGACCACTGATATGTCTCAGTTTTCAATTAAAGAAACGTGAATTTAGGATAAAAACTATTAACAATTTTAACTAAGATCTGTAGGCCTCAATGTTCTAGGTCTACAAATAATTTTTAGGCTTCAAGGTGGCTAGATCGAAAAAGAGAATACATTTATGTAAAAAAATATATCATTGACATTTTGATATAAACTGAAATATTTGCAAATAAGTCTTGTTCTACATCTGTTATGTCTATTAATAATGTTAAAAAAATCTGTTATGTCTATTAATAATGTTCTTTTTGAAGGTATTATAAGTTACTAATTCCTGACAAACTCTTATATTTCATTAATAATTTTAGATATAAGTTTTTTTGTACATATCTTTTTAATTAATTCCTACAATAATTCACGGTTCACCATCACCAAACTTCAAAGGTTAGATTATTATTACTTAGTTTGGAGATGTTTCCATTAATAAATTTCAACTTCTTGGATAAAAGAGCTTGTTTCATATTTATGTTGCATGTATGGTACCTACTAAAGAAATTGATTCTGATAAAAAAGACTCCATAGCTTCTTAGAAAAAAACTAATCACAAAAGTAAAAGAAAGAAAAACAGTAGAAGCAGCAGAGTAGACCTTAATCTGTCTTAATAACATCTAGAAGATGATTTTCCATACACAGTTAAGGTTTCGAGAGAGAGAGAGTAAAAGAAGAAGATAGCACGCTAGAAGGCAGATCTGCGATGGTGGAGAGACACATCAACCCACCACCAGCAACACCACGCAGAAATAAAGACAACAACAGATTAGTAGAAAACTTTTTCTTATTTTATAAAAGAAAAACTGAAAGTTACAATCAACAAAACCTATTTATAGGTTTTCTACAAAACCCTAATAGATCTAACACAATCCGAAAATCGGTTTCTCAACACATATGGTATCGCTATCATAAGAATGAGAGTGGGATTATGAGCCCTTCTTCATTCACAAGACCAAGTTCAAGTTTTCATACATACCTCATAATTTTTATTTAACCTTATTTTCCATTCAAGATATTTTGTTTACCCTCTTTATTATGTACAAAAACATGAATATCGATTCTGTAACAAAACAAGGTCTTTTCCTTCACTTTTTTCCCGACTTTTCTCATTATCCTTTATATCGGTTCATTTGAACGTGATGTATTTGGATAGAAGAAAACAAAGTAAAATGGAAAACAATCTAGAGATGTCAAGATCGCCTGGGGTTCAATTAGCACCCTGTTACACTGATACAGTTATGATAGGTTTCTTTAGGGTTTCCTCGTGGCAATATAGAGGAGAAATATATAACAGATGGAAGTATATCTTTTTTGAATGGGTACGATGTAAAATGTTATCATTATTTTGATTTTTTTTTTTCTGTATGAGCAGAGTAACATTTTTTATCTTGTTATTTATAAAATTTATAAAAACTAACGTTGCAGATAATTTACTAAGATTTTTGTTTATAAGAAATCATGCGAAACTTTGTTTAAGAGTGGAAACGAAATTAACCTGCCACTCTCGAAGGCCCTGCTTACTTTCGGGATTCAACCTTTTGATAGCTACCATGATTCCAGAACCAGCTTTGGTCGGTGTCAGAGTTTTCTCATGCAACCATCCTTTGTAAACTTTCCCGAAGCCTCCTTCTCCGAGCAATGTATCCGACTTGAAACCCTTCGTAGCAGCTTTCAGCTCCGCGAAACTAAACTCCTTCAAGCTCCTCATTCCCACACTCGAACAAACAATGCTACCGCTATTACTATTACTGTTACCACTGCTTCCGACAACTCCAGACTCCTCCGAAACTTCTCGCTTTCCTTCCACGCTCCCCAACAAGTCCTTACTCCCAGGCGCTGAACCTGAATCATGCCAACAATCGTGCTTTTTGTTTCTTTCTTGGTATATATACAAAAAATAAATAGTATATTATAGATATTATTGGATATAATGAGAAGAAAAAAAATTGAGAACCTAATTGAGGGGATGTGGAGTTGGGAGATTGTCGGCGAGCAGGGGATGAAAAACAGACACCCATGTTTAATGAATAAAAAAAGAAGGAACGATGGAGGATTAGGAAGAGAGACGAAGAAGAAGAAGCAGTGTCAGGTGCATAACTTCAACATCGAAGAAGATAATAGTGAGTTGACATATTTATATTGACCTTTGCCGTGCTGGGCACGCGTTATCTCAACCTTTTACACACGCGTCGCTTTACAAAGTCTGCATTTTCCGAAGGCATTTATGTGACCCGATACAATAATGAAAAATGATACTTTCACACCACTTTACAATAATACACCCACGCCCTTAATTTTTTCTATATTTAATAATTTAATATAATTTTGTATATTATTTCATTATTAATATGATTTGTTAATTTTTTTTGTCAGATTAAATGTGATATCTCTAACTCTTATTTATGAATATATAGTTCATATTTTTATGTTACAAGTGTTACATTACGGTATTATGCTCCAATGCAACTTTCATTTTCTTTTTTGTAAATGGGACTTTGATATATTATAAGCTTTTAATTTAACGATCCTTAGGCTTCATTTGTCAGAATGATAAGATAATATCATAGTCAATAAATTATCGACAATTTTCTGAAAACTTTGACTATAAAACTAGAAGTAAAAAATATACAAAGTTAAAATATTTACAGTATAAAACATAAAAACCGTTTGATATATTAAATTATAAAGACATTTAATCCTCCTTTTAAATCACATTCTATTGTCTTTAATCTGTACACAGTGATGGTAAGTGGTCGCATTAGCCTGCTATATGATGTACACCATTTAATCTTATTAGCCAATAAAGTAATATACATTGATGTTCATGTGAGAGGCATCGTTCAAGCGTTTTTGTATCCATTAATTCCCTTGTTTGCATGCTCCACTTGGGATATGTGTAAAGTTAGCTCTGTGTTGTTGCTTAAATATTTACTCGCATGATGAATTGCCTTCGTTTGTTCCACCTATGCTATTGTTTGCAGCTGTTGTTGTGTTTGTTAATACTTTGCTGGATTGCTACTTACCTTCAAAATGTACTTTAAGTCTTGCACAATTCTGTATTTTGTTAACTGAAACATACATACCTTGCCATATTACATTACCAGCCGCTTAACCTAGCTCCTTTGGAATTCTTAATGTAAACCCACATATATGATGGTCTCCCAAATCAGTTGCCTTTGATCTTAAGCATATTATAGGGCATAAACACCAATATTTACTTTAGATTTATTTGTTATTCAATTCCAACTGTGCAGTTGTGTCAAAGATTCTATAAAATATTTTTTAAATTATTGACATATTTTAATGACAAAAAATTACCATTCAATTTACTAACAAATTTAATTCATCCATAATTATTTATAAATAATTTGACCATTAATTTATCAATGAATAAATTAATTACCAAATTATTCGTCCATAAAAATAAATTGACCTCTATCAATAAAATTTATCGATAAATTAACTAAAAGTTTATTCACCACTAAGATTTCTTTTTAATTATCGACAAATTTAAATTGTTGATAAAATAATTTAAATAATAATAATAATATTATTATTATTATTGATAATAATAATAATAAAAGTAATTTTGATAATAACAATAAAAAGTCATTATTATTATGAAAATAATAATAGTAATAATTATAATAATATAATTAATGATAATAATAATAATTATAATAATAATAATAATTATTATTATTATTATAAAAATGATAATGATTATTATGAGAATAATAATAATAATTATTATTATTAATTATCATAATATTAAGAATAAAAATAATAATAATAATACTAAGAATAATAATAATTATAATTATAATATGATAAAAAATTTATCGATATATTAGTTATAACTATTGTGTGTATCCCTAAGACTTTGGTTAAGTATATTCTGTTGCGCCAGATTATTGATAATATTAATATATTCTTAATATTTATTTATAAATTTTTCAACAAAAAAATTATCAGTGACTATTAATAAATTTTATGTCGATAATTGTTCAGGATATCCATATTAACAGATTTTTTACTGTCAAACTTTTGCTAATAATTTTGATTTATGGACAAAATTTTAGTTTTACCAATAGATTTTAATTGTTGGTAAATTCGAAACTTCTTATTATGAGAAAATATCTCAGTGCAATCTATGTCTTTGTTTCTACAAGTAATATTGTTTCTATGAATCTAAATAGTCCAAATTACTATTATCCATGTTTTGTCTTACACATTTTTTTTTAGTCAAAACTAATCATAGTAGTTATATCTATCCATTAATTACATATATCTGAAATTGTACTTTTTTAATTGCATTGAGAGAAAGTACGATTAATATTACTATAATAAAAATTCCAAATATCTATAAAAAAGATTTCATCAGTAAAATATCATTAACAAAAAAAAATAGTTAATTTATCCATAAATTTGATCCGTTTATAATTATCAACAAATTTATTTATAAAAAAATTTACTGTCAAATTATTCGTTGGTAAATTAGTAACGAATTTATTCGTTAATAATACTTAACATATTAATAATAAAAATAATAATAATAATATTCATAATAATAACATTTATAATTATAATAATAATATTTACAATAATACTATTTATAATAACAATAATATTAATAATAATAATAGTAATATTAATAATCATATTAATAATATAATAATATTAATGTTTATAATAATTATAATTATAATATTAATAATAATAGTAATATTAATAATAATATTAAATAATAATAATAATTGTTCAATCATTAAAGTTTATATTTGATGATTTTATGTCTTTTAAGTAATATTCACATATTCTAAATATGACAAATATGTACAAATGAACTGGAAACTCAGATAATTGCTTATCTATTATTTTATTATATTAATTTGTTTAGAACTAAAAGAAGAGAAAAGTTAAAAATAAATAAATATAATAATAATTTTTTAAAATCTATTTTGAAATATGCTTTTAATTTATTTTGAGATCAAATCATTATCTTTATTTTGGTCCATGCTTTTATTAAGTTTTGCTTACAATAAAGTTAATTTGATTTAGCATTTTTTTTTACCTATATATATTTGTAGAAACTTTTTGAAATTAAGATTAAGTTGTTATGTTGATATAGCTAAATACAGAAAAATTCAAAATGGTTTTGCTACACACTTTTATTTTATTTGTTTTTAAATTTGAAAAACAAATTAAAGGACATTTCACAAAAATATCATCAATTTTATAACATTGTAATGTTCAAATTTATTCAAAATGGAAATTGTTATAACAAGAGATCGCAAGAGACCGGTCAGTAACAACAATGTCTTCTAGAGTTGCTCCTTGAGGTCTTGCAGGCACTCCGACGCTCAAGTCAGTTTAGGATTAGAGTGTGCAAGAATATAAATCAGAGTTTAGAAATACCTTGCTTAAGGTGACTGAGCCTGGATTTATAGGCCTAATAGTAGGCTTAATGAGCTTGGGCCTATTCTTTTCTGTCATGATTTGGTAACAGAATAATAATGAACAGAATAATAACGGACAAAATAATAACGGAAATTAATTACAAGATATTCAGTTACGTTTTTGTATTTACTCGGATACCCTCGCTTTATATGTAAGGCGCGGTTAATTGAGATTACTTATGGGTCGGTCATTAGTTATGGGCCCTATAGTACATAAAATTTTCAAATTATTATGTAATATTTAATTGTGATTAATTGTTTCAAATAAAAGATATCTTGTGTTTTTTAAATTGTTTTTATATGCAAATAAAGTTAGTTTTAAATCAAAAAGTCAAGGATAAAAGTTGTTCTCCCAATGGCTAGTTTGAACATTAGATAATTAAGATTTATCTTTCAAAGATCAATTTCAACTTAAAGAAAACAACAATAAACAATAAAAAAATACATCGTATAATATATTAAATAAATAGAGAATTTACTAAATATCTTATTAAAAATTAGCTCACGAGATTAGGATAAAATAATATAAATTTACTTTATTTCTACTTATATATTTTTGTTTTGCTTAATAATTTCTATTTACAGCAAATTGAATTCAACTCCTTCTAGAATAAGTTGTTCCTACAACAATAATATTAATAATGTTTATAATATTAATAATAATTATTATAATGATAGTATTATTATAATAATATTTAATAATAATTATTATTATATATTACAATTATAATAATAATTATAATATAACAGAAAAACTATTGTGATATAATGGTTAGGAGTTATCTTTAAGTTTCATTACCCTTCCCCTCCCATTTATCTACTTTATCCTTATGCAACTGAATACCGTTTACCTGTCTTTGCATTTCATCGAACTGACTTTCTTCCCATACAAACCTTATTTTTCTCAACTCCAATTCGCATTCTTAGATGGGCCCATTCCAGCTTCTTACCTCTCTTATATTTGTAGGTATCTTTTTGTTTTATTTATTTTAATAAAAGAGAGGGAGAGAAGAAGAATTTGAACTGAAAAAGATTATAGAAAAACATTTTTTGGAAATAAAAGTCAAAAAGTGCTTGTGTAAAAAATAGCTGCACCCCACACACTCCAAGCAGCCAAAACGTTAAATCAGTAGCAGTGTTTTGGACTTTTTTTTATCAAAATAAACCAAATAAAATAATACATTTTAAATTAGTTGTATAAGTTCAGAGTCCTGTTTCTGGAAACTGAGTTATGAACTGGGAATAACGATTTCTAGCCCTAAAACATAGGTTAAAATTCGGTTCAAAAATTGAACTGTGATTTGTTTTTTCTTTTGGTAACTCTTTTCAAAATAGTTTAAAATATTTTATAGAACTATTATTTGTTAATTTAAAATTATTATGATAAAAATAATTTAAAATAATTAATTAAAATATTAGAATTAATTTTAATTTGACTTGGCAGAAAGTATAAATAAATTTTAGAAAAAAAGTTGAATTTGATTTTGTAATATAATTGAGAATAATTTTTTTATTATTGTAATCATTTGTACAAAAACTTAACGAGAGGTAAAAGAAAATATAAAATTTTATATCATTATTATTATTATAACATTAATATATTATTATGATAAATTAAATTATTTAAAAATTTTATTATATTGAATTGTATTTATAAATTATTTATAAATTTTATTAACTAGAAATGTGTTCTACTGCAGAATAAAACATGGACTTCAGATATACACCTCATTAAGTTTGGATCTAAGGAATAAAGGTGACTATCATTTACATGACATAGCTTCCAGGAAATTATAAGATTATGATCTTTCAATGTATTAGACCCCACTCAATTAATGAAATGGAAAATCTTCCAAGTTTGTCACTTTATGACACCTGGATGGATTATTCAAAGTGCTTTCAATCCAAAACAACTCTTAGTTGCTTGTTTTCCAAAACTACTTAAGTATGATTCACGTTTATTAACTTGTAATATTTTCCCGGTCAATGTTAGAGTAATAAATCTCATAATTAACTTGGAATCTCTTGTCTCATGAATGTTCATGAAGGGTTTCTTCTCTATGTTTTCCTTTTTCACTCTCTAACATCTTTTTGTCTCTTAGCCACTGCCATTGCTGCTTCTATGTCATCCAATTCTTAGTTCTTTGTCTCTTCCTGCATGTGTCCCACCTTAAATCAGTCAATGTATCCTAAATAGAACCATGTTTTTATTATGTGCATGTTGGAGGAGTTCAAAATGAATAGAACCAGAGATTACCACAAAATCTCCTTTAAGCTTCATAAAAGGGAAACAAATATGAGAACATAAAACTAAACAATCGGAACATAAAACATCTAATCAACAAAATTAGGCGCTAATGTCAAAGTTCATTTAATGAAGACTATATATGTATAATACTTAATTTTAAATGAATATTTAGAGAAACTGCAACTGAATGCATTTGGTTTGACAAAAGCAATAACAAAATCATGCAGAATAATGCTTGAAGGTAAATGTTTTCAGTTTCACCCATTCCATCTCTTCAAAATGTGAAAACTAACATTGTGGATTTAACTATTTTAATCAAACTAGGTAAAATCGATTTTAATCATAACAATCCAAATTCTACACATAAAATCGTAAAAATTACTTTCAAAATGCATATCTTTTATTTTTCTATAATATCTTTCATATTTTCTTCTATTTATTTTCTTTGAAGTATGTTATATATATTATTTTATTTTCTTAAGATAAAATCTACTATTCAATATTTATAATTTTGTGAACTTGTTATTATTTTACTTATAATTTTAATTTTAACTACTAATACCGTATATTCGAGAGATATAAGTTGGAGGATCATTTAGTATTTCTTTATTTGAAGATATCTCTTTACATTATATTCACATAATATATTCTTAATTATATGCGTAGATATAAGTTGTAGTATACTTTATATATAATTTTGTATATGAATTAAGGTATCCCTTAATTGTCTCATATTATTATATTTATTTTTGGTTATTCAATAATGTTGATTTACTTGGATATTCAAATAATAATCTTAGTTTAACAAGCAGGTTCATGCACTTCAACGAAAGTATGCTAATGGTTAAAATGTATGTATCAATCCTATTTGCACACATTACAAAATTTTGAGTCTCTAATTTTAAATGTGATTGATTTAAGGTGGGGAAATCCTTTGAGGCCTCTAAGAACTTAGTACATAATCATATATTCAGAAGGGACCACTTCCAATTCAGTAGATGGGGGCTTCTCTAAAGGACCAAACAAGGCTAAGTATGTAGGACTAAGGCAAGGCTTTAAACTGGATGAAACCATTAGTTCGCACCCAAATCTGGATGAAAGCTTCAAGATCAGTGAGTGATTCCAAATATAGATATATGTTATATTTTGTTGTTATCTTCATTTAATACTTTCAAATTGCATTGTTTCATAGCACTTGAAACTAGATTTCTGACTGATTCTATCTGGCCAGTGTGGGCTAATTAATTTTATCACTTCACAGTTTGTGGGAATTGTGTAATTTTTGTGCCGAATGTTTTTTCTATGTTCATCTTTACTCATTCTCTATACTATTTAATTTTATTGACTAGCATTGATAGGAGTCATCATTTGTAGTTCTAATTAGGTGCAGTTATGATTTTGAGTTTAACAACTGTGCCTTCTCTAATTAAATTTGGTGACAGGTTTGTGGACCGCACAATTCAAGGGATAGTACAAGATGGGTGTAATGCTCTTCTGAGATATTATTACAATAACTTTCGTTATGGAGCAAAGCAGGTTTGTGAGGCTAATTTATCATCATTTACGAGGTACTCCAGCAGTGTGGCTATTGTGTAAAATCTCTAGGTTGTCCACTGATCATAACTTACTATCATATCTAGGATTTTGTCCATTGTACATTCGGTTTCTAACTTTTTGCTACTCTATAATGATTAGTAATTATGCTTTTGGAGATATTGAGTTTTCATGTAATGTTTCAATGCGGATCGTTATCTTAAAATATTATTTGTTCAATATGCTTTAACACCAGCTGAATAAATGGTATAGAGATAATGGATCTGTCAAAAGTAGAATAGACAGGGTACTGTTTTAAGATTAGATAAATCAGTGGCCAAACTCAACACAAAAGATGTTACATAGGAGAGTTTCTGATCACCGTGGCTTAATCCTACAAGCCAACGTAAATGATTAGGGACCAAAACTTTAAGAGTAATAGATGCATGGGAACAAATACATGACTTTAAAGATATTACCACTCTACTATATAAACTATACAAATTCAAAGTATTACCATTCTAATGTAAACTATACAAGTATAAAGAATGGCATAAGAGGTATTAATGTAGTGGGGAGTGGGTGAAAGAGCTGAACTGGGTTAAAGAGGAAATAAAACAATTTTTCAAAATTTGAAGAAAAAATCAATACTAAATTTCGATGGAATCCCCTTTTCATTTATAAATGAGAGTGATAATAAAGATCTCAATAAAATAAATTCAAGAAATAATATGGGAATTTGAGGTAAGTAAGTGTCCTCATTCATATGGATATAATTTTAACTTTATTCGATATACTTTCAATTTTATTGGAAAATATTGTGATGTAATATTGTCTCTAAGATTACATATAAAATATTGTCTCTAAGATTACAGACAAGAATAAAAAGGTTACTGAGTTAAAGTTTTGATCCGGAGATTGAGTCTAATTAGGTTTGTTTGGGCCTCCAAACAAACTTTTGGACCCAAGTTCAAAATTGGAAAAGATCACTCTAGAGAGTTTGGAACTTCAAGATTACAAAACTTTTACTTGTAAAAATTGTATAAAGTAGTGTAGAATTTATTTTGGACCTTGTATTTTGACCGAACAAAATAGGATTTTGGACCTTATATTCTGGGGCAAGTAGTGTAGGATTTTTGGCCTTTAAGCTCATAAAAATAAGTGATAACAATCTTTGAAAGAAGCCTCTAAGAAAGTCCCACCAAGAAAAAATGAGTTTAAGAAGGCATTACATGATATTTCAAGTAGGCCTCATATGAGAGCTTCTTTTGTCACTTGTCCACCTTTCATTGAAGAATATTTGAAGCTTGGGCTACAAGTTACCTTTGTCACATGACATTCTCTCAACGAAGAGGACCACCATCTTCACTCATGACTTGTCACTTGTCAAGCTTCTATCAGAGAGTTTTTGAAAACTTACAAGACAAGTCATCTTTTAGTCTATAAATAGGTGACTCTTGTAATTAAAAATCCAGATTTTGAATGAATAAGAATTGAAGTATTGCCCAAATGCCTCTTCTTCTAGAAGCTCTATCTAGAGTGGTCTCAAATTTCTAAACTCTCTATTTTTCTCCTAATGTTGGCCTAGCCTAACTCTTTTTCACTTCCTACTCCATCTCACACGTCCAAAACCTTGCCAATTTCGTTACCTGGTCTTCAAAGATTACAAACCACACACATTAAAATAAAGCATGCAATTAAAGCTAGAATTACATCACTGTGAGTTTAAAAGAGGAAATATTTACATCAATAAAGAATTTTCACAAGTATGGTCACTAGCCTAAAGGATGCAATGTCACATTTATCACCCTTATTCTTGAAAGTTCAAAATCCACATAACCTAAAGGAATATGGGTCAATTTAGTTAGTTGGATACATGTACAAAATTGTCTCAAAACTTTTAGAAAATAGAATAAAGAAAGTACTACCAAAAGTGATAAATCAAACATAAACTACATTTACACAGTGGCGGCTCAAGGTTTTAATAAGCCTAAAGCGAATAGAAAAATGAGACATTTTTAAATTTATAAAATAATTAAAATTATAATATTTTTATCTAAAATTTAGTTTTTAAGTTTTTTGTAATGCAAAATTATCTATTAAATTATCATAATTAATTTCATTTAAAAAATATTTTTAATAGACAATAAATCTAATCCGTTTAATCTTTGTTGAAACATTGTTGATCTTAAATAAGATTTTATTAGTTTAAGTTTTGAGAAACTCCTTTCAACTGAAGCAACTGATACTGGAATTATTAATATTATCCTATATGCTATATATGCATTTGAAAAATATAATTTGTAACTTCTAAATTCTTTTCCTTGAATTTATACAATAATAAAAAATATAAAAAAAATTTGGATCAATTGATCAATCTTATTATTTTTACCTAATATTGATGCACTCAAAAGGAGCGAAAGTGAACACAAAGCTCCAAGTATATTCTCAATCAATCTACTGCTCAAAGCTCCAGCAAAAATGCACAATATAAAATAATGAAATATGAAATGAAATAATTTTGAAATTTAAAACAAGAAGAAAAGAAATAAATAAATAAAGAATGAGAGAAGTGGAAAAGTCAGACAATGATATGACATATAAAGAGAAGATATCAATCCCTGAAATATAAAGAAATAAATTAGAAAATTTTGAAAAAGATTACTTGACTCTTAAATTTTTTTTTAAATATTATTAATTTATTATAAGAAAGTTTCAACATTTAATATTATTTATAATACCAATATAAATTTAAAGCCACTAAATAATATTTATAGCATTAATATAAACTTAAAATCAATTAAAATATTTAAATTTTTAATTAAAATTTTATTAGTATAATTTTAAAATTAAATATTTTTTATTTTATAATAATATGTGAGTATTAGATTTTTTTTTAAATTTAAAAAATTTTAAAACCTAAAATATATTAAATTTTTTTAGACTTTTGTGACTTGAGACCTAAAATATATTAAATTATTTTAGACCTTTTAAGATTTTGAGACTTAAAAACTTTACCAGCTTCGCTTCGAAAAACCTTCATTTACGGTTGGTAAAAATTTATCAAACGATAGAAGTGTCCTTCGGGATATATATAAAAATATAAAAGGGGTTCTAACTTTCTATGGTGACTGGTTCATCGGAGGTAGAGTAGCAATATGGTCATCTTTGTAAGTGGTTTCCATTCTATTTGGTTTCTTTGTTTTTTGAAATTGTGAAATTTCATTATTTTAGTTTTGATTTAAGGTTGGTTTAGGTTGGATTTCGGTGAGAAAGGTTTACTTCGGTTAGGTTTATCTCTGGTGTGGTTGGGATTGATCCATGCTGGTTTAGGGCAAACGACCGCGGTCAGATATTCGATTTCAAATTGCAAATGCGTTGTTTTTAATTTTTTACATTTCGAAAAAAAAGTTAGAAATCTTTCGGAATTGGTTTTCCAAAATAGGATTTTTCATTAAAAAAAATTCTGAAATAGTCATTCCGGAATAAATTTTCAGAATGAAATATTTTAAATATGTTTTTGAAAAATAATTTCTAAAAATATATTCTAGAATCTGTTTTTCGAAACATATTCTGAAAATATTTCAAATTTTATTTTCTGAAAACATATTCTGGAATAGTACTCTCGAAAATACTTTATACACCTTCAAAACTGATAAGGGTATAACTGTTATTTTAAAAAATTGATGGGATTGTTGCAGGAAGTAATTATCTAAGAAATATGTTGGAGACAAGAAATTGGAGTCTTATGTGAATCTGTGGACCATCTGGGCTCAGGTGTGTTAGGTAGTTGCTTCCTTTTTAGAATATCATAATTGTTTTTGACAATATTATTTTGAAAGGAGAGTGTAATGTATGTTATCGAAAAGAGATTTCATGGAGATTGAAGATGATTCATGGTAAGTGACATCGTCATCACAAGAAGAGGAGCATCGGAGCACCATCAAAATAAGTGGAGAAGCTAAGGAACATCATTGGAGGCAGTGGAGCTTCAGTCACAAAATGCCTTGACAGAAAAGACTCAACTTAAAAATATTGAATTTTTGAATTCCTGACAACATCTTTGTTAAACCTCAGTGAGAATATGTGGCAGAGAATAAAGTGCTACACAGAAGGACGATAAATTAGCTAATGAAAATTGAGCATAGTTGCAAGCATAGTACAATGTTTCTTGGATTATCTTCTTCTATCCTGGATAACTTTGATGCGTTCCAATGTTTCAAGAACATCTTTCATGGGAGGACGTTTTTTAGGGTCACGTTGAAGGCATTTTAGAGTTAAATGTGCTGCTTTCATTGCTGCCTTGGTGGAATACTCACCCTCTAATCTCTCATCCATTATGCTTATCAACTTAGTTTTATCAGAAAGAGAAGGCTTAGCCCATTCAATCAGATTCTGCTGCTCTAAGGCCCTGTTTCTATCAAATGCCCGCAACCCTGTCAGAATTTCAAGCAGCACTACCCCAAAACCATAAACATCACTCTTCACATACAAGTGCCCTGTTCAATCACAACACAATAGGATCAAACTCTTTCTTATGTTTCAACAAAGCAACCATCTAACTATGTGTGTAGATATGATGATCACCTGTTGCAACGTATTCTGGAGCAGCATACCCATATGTGCCCATGATCCTTGTAGTCACGTGTGAATCTCCCCCAGAAGGGCCTAATTTCGCCAACCCAAAATCTGATATTTTTGCATTGAAATCCTGCAAAAGATGAATAAACATTTGCTTACAAATTAGATTTGTGGATTTTCTATGTTTCTTTAGAAGTCTTTTTAGAGAAATTTTTTCCAACATAGATTCATAAGAGAAATGTAAGAGAGGAATAGTAGGTAAAAATAGCAAACCTCATCAAGGAGTATATTGGAGGCTTTGAAATCTCTGTATATGATTTGCTTTTGTGAGGTGTGCAAGAAAGCCAAGCCTCTAGCTGCATCAATAGCTATTTTGAGTCTGGTGTTCCAAGACAGTGTTTCTGTATTTCCTAATTAGAAACAAAAAAACAAAGAGAATGAGCTACACTAAAAAAAAACAAATCCATGACCAACATGTATTTTAGTTGTCTAAAGCTCATACTTCTAAAGAGATGATTCTCCAAGCTTCCCTTTGGCATGAATTCATACACAAGTAGAAATTCCATATCCTCACAACAGTAACCCAAAAGCTTGACCAGGTTTGGATGAGAAATTCTTCCTAGAAAATTGATTTCTGACTGCAGTGTCATATAAAACAGGGCAAGATGTTACAAACTCAGATAGCCTGCTTGGAGTGGAATACAAACTTAATTTCTTTAAAATAATCATTTTCTCAAGTACTTTAAAAAGCTTTTGAAAAAAAAAATATCCAATCAAACATAAAAGAAAATCTCTGATACTGGTTGAAACTAATAAATTAATAAAAAGTATGCTAAAAAAGGTTATTATTTTTTGCACAGATTGTTGAGATGATAATTTTTAATTAAAGAAAATATATGAACTAACAATTGGTTCAAGAGGAATGTTACTTATATAATAAAGTTTATTATATTTTTTTCACTTACTTTTTCTCTATATCTGTATCACATTTGACAATTGCTAATAAAAATGTTTAAAAGCAATTAAAAATGCTTAATAAAAAGTGTCTAATGTTTCTTAATCAGTACCTCCGGATTAAGAGAAACCCTATCCATAATGTTTTCCTATTAGGCCCTGTGGACCATGTTTTAGCCTTCTTTTTGCGTGTGTTTCAAACAACACGAGATTCCTTCAACAAGATTATTAAAATAATTAGATTAAAAACGTGAGTTCGTTAGATATGTCAAATGTTTTATTAATCAAAGCCTCAAGAACACTTTATAAAGCAGTGTTTGGTGTCAAACATTAGGTGTGACTGCATTAGCATAATGCAAATTAATTAATCAACATTTAATTTACAAAATTAAGAAATATGCCGAGTGGAAATTACACTAACCTGCCACTCCTGAAATCCCTGCAAACTCTCGGAATTCAATTTCTTAACAGCAACAACCATTCCAGAACCAGCTTTGGTTGGTGTCAGAGTTTTCTCATGCAACCATCCCTTGTAAACTTTCCCGAACCCTCCTTCTCCAAGCAATGCGTCAGACCTGAAACTCTTCGTTGCTGCTTTCAGATCTGAAAAATTGAACTGCTTCAACTTCCTCGTTTCCAGTGTCGGACACACAACGTTGTTGCTACTACTGATACTACTTCTGCTGCTTCCTCCATTAACACTTGTGCCTTCACGCCCTGAACCTGCATGTAGCATAAAATCACATCAAATCACTGATTCTCTCTCCCTTTTGATATGAAACTGAAAACATGAAGCAGTTGGTGACTTGCCCGAATAGTGAAGAGAGTTAGAGGGTGTTTGGTGAGGAACTGGAGAAGCAAAGCAGAGACCCATGTTCAGTGTTAATTACTTAAAATGGAGAATGAATTAACTGAAAAACCAAACAATAACTAATGAAAGGATGTTGTTTGATTGAGTGGTATTTATAATGTTGTGTTTGCCGTGTTGGCCTCGCGTTTTGGGTATCAGACAAATTTTTGATAATGAAAGTGAATGACAGTGAATCAAGTCATCTTAAATATTCATAATAGCCACGTTTTTGCTTAGAAAGTCTGCGCTTTCAAAAGCAATAGGAAAAAGAACGCAACGTGGACCTATGTCACAGAGTTATTTTATTTATTTATTTTTTATTATTATTACATTAGTATAGGTTGGACAATTTTTTTTAAACACGTGGTGTTTTTTCCAAGGCTGCGGGAACCTTGTTAATGTGTGTGTCAATTTCTTCTTTAAAACACTCTTGACAGAATGATTGGCTGGAGAGACATCATCACATTTTGGTACTCAAATAAACACTAACGAGGAATGGGGTTGCTTTTGGAACTAAGAACTTTTTTCCCCAAAACAGATAAATGGGTTTAAAATAAAGAAATGGTATTTGAGATATAAATTTAAAATTTTTCTTCCAAAATAGAGACATGAGTTTACATTAAAGAACTTTTTTTTTTTGTCTTATTTAAAATCGTGTAAAAAAACATATTTAAGTTGTAAAAGATCGTAACTTAGTTAAACTTAAACTATTAGCTCTGAATTTAGTTTATATATATAATTATCTTTAATTTAATAATTATTATAATTTCATTTGTCAGAGTGATATTGTCATATTTCATACTCTCTGTCTTTAAAAGTAGTAGACTCGTCGTAACTATTTTTTATTAAAAATTTGGTCAATTTAATAAATAACTATAGATTTATCTATAATTGTAACATTTTATTTAAAAAATTAATATGATAATAATAATAACAATGGGGTTTTAATTTTTAAAATCAAACAATTTAATTTTTCAATTTTATTACATTTACACTATTTAAGAACTTAAATATTAAGAATATGTAAGTTAAAAATACAATAGACAATTAAAAATAATTTATAAAGAGACAAAAAAAAATAAAAATAATATCTCATAACTAGAAACAGAAAAAATGTATTATAGCTTGATAAATACTGATAACTAGCATTCTAAAACATAGATTAAAAAGTGAAAGCATCTTTTGTATTAAATAATTAAAATATTTACGTATAAAAATTAATTAATACAAGACTTTCTTTTTAGAGACTGAACAAGACTGGAAAACAAATCTTAGTCTAGCATAATGAGATCACTGTAAGTTCTTGTCGTTCGAAATATTTAATGCAGTTGATTGCAGGAAATAATTAAATAACATATACTTAAGTATCCGTATTTTTATCATTAATTGGTAAAAAAGTGAGGTTAATATTTTATAAATGAAAGACTTTGCGCGTATACATTTTGGATCTTATGTACGTTCTACGAAACGATGATAACATTTTATAAGTAAATTTGCATACGCGTTTTCCTGTGCCAGAGCACCATTTGTTTTCTTATGATACAAATGCTCTAATTATTGGAGAAGAAGCTTCATGGGTATTTGGTCTGTATTTGTTATGGTGTGAAATCCACAAAAAGAGCAATTGAAAAAAGCTTTTGGCCCTCTTCCTGGAGCCATCATCGTAGCTCTTAGTGTCGCTTGTACAGTGCTATTGGGACCTCTCGTCACTGTCGGAAGTCATTGTCAATGTGGTGTTCTCCGTTTGAGATAACTCGCCCTTGTGTGTTGCCGCCACATACACATACGATCGTATATCCTTTTCATATTTGAATTAAACCATCTATAGATTTGAGAATGAATTTAAAGAAAGAAACAAACAAAAATAAATAAAAAGTAAGTGTGTTTGGATTAGAATAAATGATGAAAAAAAATTATGAAGATTTGTAAGTAATGTGATAAATGTAATTGATAAAATAATTTTTTAATTAATAAAATTGTAAGATTATAAATTTATCTTTATAGTTTAATTAATTTAAAATAAAATATGATTAAATAAATTTTTTAAATTATTTAAAATACTAAATAATATAAATCTTAAATTATTTAATGTCTTACTTAAAAAATTTTGAAATAAATAAAATTATTTAATTATTCAAAACCCTAAATAAATCAAAATCCTAAACTTAAAACCTGAAACCATAAATCTTAAATCTTAAATTGTAATCCCTAAACCCTAAATTGTAGCCTAGAATCTTAAATCCTCAACTATCAACCCTAATGTGCTAAATAAACATGCTAAATAAACATGGGCATCAGACTATAAACTAACAACCATCTAAATTTCAATCAATGCAAGCACAATCATAGAACAAAAAAAAATATGGGTGTGATTGATTATCTATCGTGACATAATCCATTATGTATTAAATTTTACACAATCGATTATGTATACATGAATAAAACATATAATATATTATGTATGTAGATTATCGATTATTTCTAAAAAAATATATGTATAATCAATTATGTTATTTATGATAATCGATTATTAGTTTCAGGAGCCTTCATCTTTCACGTTCTGATCAAGCCACCACCACAACATCACACAAGGTCATACCATTATCACAACCTACATTCACATATCACCTTAGCCATGAGGAGTGATCATGGATAGTGAAAAGGTAAAAGACACATTCACCGTTTCACATGTGTTAGAGTGACTTTCTCTTTCTTGCTTCACAAGATGGGCGAGACGTGTAAATTGCTCTCCTTCCAAATCAACACTCTTATCCTCACGCACATCATCTAATCCAAACCTATATCTTTTCTTGTTGTGTACACAATAAATAGGTCGAAACAAATACAACATAAAACATTATATCAATTTTATCCTCTTGTCTTTTACACATAAAATGTGTTATATCTCCATTTTCATGACCTTGCATATATATTTCTAATTTTTATTATACTGTTTTAAATATTAATTAAATAATTTTTATGAAAAAAAATATAAAAAAATATTATATTAATGATTCAACGTCAAAATAATTTACACAAATATATAAAGATTTATACAATGGAACGCTTGAAATTGATAGTAAGACATTATCACAAGATAAAAAGATAAATAATAAATAAAAATATTAGAAATGTGTGTCATAGAAAAAGTTTAATTTAATAAAATTGAGACTTATCTTTATAGATTGTGAGGAAAGAAAAAGAATCTTCGAGATGTGATTGAGTTTTGTGGATACCAAATGAGTCCGACAATTTAAAAAGAATGAAAAATTGAATAAATAAAGATTCTTCAAAATAAAATAAAAGACAAAAAGTAATAGTGAAAATAAGCTTCGTTAAGTTTTTTTTTCTTTGACTAACATAAATTTATTAAATTATCTAATAAACTAAAAGTGTTTTATTAATTTAAAACATGGATAGATATGTGAAAGCCACACTCGTTCTTTTTTAATATAACTAAGACTAAAACACTCTTGACTTATATAAAGGTTAAGTGTGATAATCTTAACGTTGTTTTTTTTATTAGTATCGGGGAAGACTTCTTTAACTAACTAAATTAGATCATTTTAATTCTTTTTTCTCACATCCTTAAATTTTATTTGACTTTGATGTTATGTCATAGTTATTTTCCTAATCAATGCTAGTGAAGTTTTTTTTTTTTTTTTTTTTTTATTTTATTTTTTTTTTTTTTTTTTTTTTTTGTGAATTTTTTTTTTTTTTTTTTTTTTCGATTGATGGGAATGGTATTTTTAGATTAGTGTAAGGCACTTCCTTTTTCTATTCTATATCAAATGAGACTATTATTGATTGATATAAATTGAAGTTTTCTTCTACCAATATCAATTAGTTGTTTCTTTGGAACAATATTTTTTTAGTCAACCTTGAAACATATTAGTCAGAATTTTCTTAATCAGTATCGGAAAAAGGTATTTTTTATAGAATATTAACTATTTTTTTTTCAATTAATATTTATCTGATATAAGCACTAATTATGTTTTATTAACAACACCAATGTCACTTAGGATATTTTTTATATTGATGGATAACTCTTTGTATAAGCATCTAACCTAATTATCCTTTCACAAAACGGAATATTTCCCCCCTTCCCAATGTGACTAATTCAATAAAAATAAGAAAAGCATACATAGAGCTGACAACCTCTATCTACTGCACATCTTAACCTAAGTGCCTATTGATTTACGTTTCATATACCTTCACAACAGTGCAGAACATAGGGATGATAAATTGGCTACTGGAAACTGTTGGTAGTTGAAAACCTAGAACAATGTTTATTTCTTTTCCTCCTTCTAACGTTGTTGATAGCTTGGATGCTTTCCAATGTGTCAAGAACATGTTTCATAGAAGGACGTTTATGATGGTCAGTATCGAGGCATTGGAGAGTAAGCTGTGCTGCTTTGAGTGCTGCCTTGGTTGAATACTGACCCTCAATCTTCTCATCCATAATATCACTTTTCAACTTCGTTTTATCAGATAGATAAGGCTTCATCCACTCCACCAGATTCTGCTGATCTGAAGGGCGTTTTATATCAAGTGCCCGCATCCCTTTAAGTATTTCAAGCAGCACCACACCAAATCCATAAACATCACTTTTCACATAAAGGTGACCTGTTCAATCACAAAACCATTCAAACAAACTGCTTCATATCTTTCAACATGCATCAATTTATGTGTGTGCAGAAAAGATATATAATCACCTGTTGCAATGTATTCTGGAGCAGCATAGCCATATGTTCCTATGATCCTCGTAGTCACGTGTGAATCTCCCGCAGAAGGGCCCAATTTCGCCAAACCAAAATCTGATATTTTGGCGTTGAAATCCTGCAACCACAAACCTTTCTTTTACTTTTCTTCGTATCATTTCTTTGTATAATTAAGTTTTCGAGAACTTTATCTTTTTATAACATTTGTTTTAAATTGTTTATTGTATTAACAAAATATTCATAATACTTTAATATTGTATCTATCAATAAACAATGGATGTTAACTAATTTGTTAGACTGTCTTTTTCACAATTATATATAGAGAAGACGAGTCAAAAGTAGAAAATTCATTAGTCAATTAAATGTAAATTGATATATATATATATATATATATATATATATATATATATATATATATATATATATATATAATTTTACCGAGTAATTAATATAAGTTGTGGATGCATTTAATATCATTGATTAAATACATTCCTTAATTTTTGTGTAGTTAAAGAAGTCCCGTGTGTCAAATTAATAATAATATAAATTATAAAGAATATAAAACATAGATGTAAATTTTAAATGTTTGTTTGTGTTTTTCATTAGAGATATAGTTCTTACGTAATAAAAAGTTTGCTTTAATGGATTTAAAGAACGATATCAAAGTCGATAAAAGGCAAACATGGAAAGAAACTAAAATGAATGAATAAGGAAAGGTGGTGGTGATGGTTGTGAGGTCATGTACGAGAAATATTTGTCTGTATATAAAAAAAAATAACCCACAACATGTCAGAAATTTTGTTGCTTTAAGAAAAATATTGTGCCCGTAATTTTTATGAGAAAAAATTAATGACATTTTATTACATATTATATTAAATTAACCTAATTAAAGTTATCAAATGATTTTTGTTCAATGGGATTGAGTTAATTATACCCTATGGAAAATAAAGTCTTACATTTTGAGATGCAACTTTATAGCAAAGTTTAGTTAATAAAATAACTTGTATCCAAATTCATAAACTTACCATATAACCCAACAAAACTTAGAGACTGGTGCACGTAAATCTCTAACGCGATTAATAGTTACTTACACATCATCTTTAACGTGATTATCTTAAACCGGAATCTTAAATATATATAATTTCATTTCTCATTATAAGGGAAAAGGTAGAATTAATATAATAAAAGAGAGGAATAGCAAACCTCATCAAGTAGTATATTGGAGGCTTTGAAATCTCTGTATATGATTTTCTTCTCTGAGGTGTGCAAGTAAGCCAAGCCCCGAGCTGCACCAATAGCTATTTTGAGCCGAGTGTCCCAAGACAATGGTACTGTGTTGTTATTTCCTATTGCGAACAAAGAAAATGAACTAAACTCAAATAAATTCCATGGTGAACAAATATGTATTAAATTTAACATATTTAAAGTTCATACTCCAAAATAGATGAGTCTCCAAGCTTCCCTTTGGCATGAATTCATACACAAGGAGAAACTCCACATCGTCACAGCAGTAGCCCAAAAGTTTGACCAGGTTTGGGTGAGAAACTGTTCCTAAAAAAGTGATTTCTGACTGCATTATATAACCAGAGCCAGATCTTACAATGTCAGATATCGGGGTTGGTTGGAATCTTGCAAGAAGTACGATAGTGTTTGAAGTGATAGTTTCATTACAAGAAATCATTCGATCAAGCATACATTAAACCCCTCGTACTTATTTTCTTGTGTTTTCTTCATATTTGCTTAATTAATAATAAAAAATAAGATAGAAAATGCTATCATCTATAAAAATACCACTGAAGTATCAGTTTTCAATTAAATAAATATGAATTTAAGATAAAATTATTAACAGTTTTAACTAAGATTTGTAGTTGATCTGGTTGAAAGGGAAGTTTCCTTATTGTGAAGGGTTGACTTTTGGGTATGGTATCGTTATCCTAAGAATGAGAGTGAGGAACATGAGTCCTTCATTCACGCCAAGACCAAGTTCAAGTTTTCATGTACCAAACTACATACCTCATCATTTTTCTTTCACCAGATTTTCCAGTCAAGATATTTTGTTTACCCTCTTATTATCTACAAAAACATGAATGTCGACTCGGTAACAAAACAAGGTCTTTTAATTACTTTCACTTTCTTCCCAACTTAACTTTTCTCATTTTCTTTCTTTATCGGTTCATTGATTGATATAAAATTCTAAAATAGCAGGCATCTAATCTTATAACTAAGAGCATTTAAACCGCTGTATAAAAACTAATGTTACAGACAATTTACTAAGGTTTTTGTTTGCCAAACTTTGTTTAAGAGATGAAAAAGGTGGAAACTAACCTGCCATTCCCGAAGACCCTGCATGCTTTCTGGATTCAACTTTTTGATAGCTACCATGATTCCAGAACCAGGTTTGGTTGGTGTCAGAGTTTTCTCATGCAACCATCCTTTGTAAACTTTCCCGAAGCCTCCTTCTCCGAGCAATGCATCCGATTTGAAACCCTTCGTAGCAGCTTTCAGCTCCGCGAAACTAAACTCCTTCAAGCTCCTCATTCCCACACTCGAACAAACAATGCTACTGCTATTACTGTTACTGTTACCACTGCTTCCGACAACTCCAGACTCCTCCGAAACTTCTCGCTTTCCTTCCACGCTCCCCAGCAAGTCCTTACTCCCAGGCGCTGAACCTGAATCATGCCAACAACCGTGCTTTTTGTTTCTTTCTTGGTATATATACAAAAAAAAATAGTATATTATAGATATTATTGGATATAATGAGAAGAAAAAAAATTGAGAACCTAATTGAGGGGATGTGGAGTCGGGTGATTGTCGGCGAGCGGGGGAAGCAAAACAGACACCCATGTTTAATGAATAAAAAACGAAGAACGAACGATGGAGGATTAGGAAGAGAGATGAAGAAGAAGAAGCAGCAGTGACAGGTACATAACATCAACATCGAAGATAATAGTGAGTTGACATATTTATATTCACCTTTGCCGTGTTGGGCACGCGTTATCTCAACCTTTTACACACGCGCCCCTTTCCACAATCTGTTTTTCAAAAGCATTTATGTGACCCGGTTAAATAATACATACACGCCCTTAATTTTTATTATATTTAATACTTTAATACAATTTTGTATATTATTTCATTATTACTATGATTTGTTATTTTTTTTGTCAGAATAAATGTAATATTTTTATTTATGAATATATAGATCATATTTTTATGTTACAAGTGTTATATTACGATATTATGCTTCCATGCAATCATTTGATATATTGAATGATAAAAATATTTAATCCTCCTTTTAAATCACATTCTATTATCTTTTTTATTACTATAAAACACATTTAATCTGTACACAGTGATGGTATGCAGTTTACACAGAAAATTTGATAACAACTTAAGGAACGACCATTGACTTGTATATCTCTGTGTCTGATTTCGATTTATATTCCTATTTTCAGAAAACCTTTGCCTCAACTTGCATGCATATGCTTCCAACTTGCAAAAATCAAGAACATGTCACAAAACAACACAACTAGAAATTTCTAAGATATATGTAAATTCATTATGTGGTCTTAATTTTGCTGTTCTTTATCAGTTTTGGTCTTGGTATTTCAAATGAGGGGGGACTGAATTCATTTGAGGATAGAGAAATGAGAAAGAAATTGAATGTGTATTACGACAAATTAAAAATGGCACTCTTAAATTATATCTAATAATTTAACTAATTGTTTGAGTTATGCTCTATTTGTTATGTTGTTTAGAATATGGTTCTTCTGAAATAGTTTATTCCCTATGACTCTTAATTATCTAAATGTTTATCATAAGAGTCTATATTAGAAAAACATCCATTGTCGGTTTAAATTAATAAATAGAAAACTTTATTTGATGATTTTACGATAAAACTTACTTTTAAATTCATATAAAATAATTTTTAATACTTACGAATTCGCATTCGGATGCATATAGTATATTGTTATGTGGTTCAAAGAATAACTTCCTATTAAATTGGTTCTAGTGATAATCAATGTATTAAGTGTTAACTTATTTATGAAACTTTATCATATTTACTTTTACATTTTTTTAATTCATGTCACATTAATAATGTAAAATCTTGTTTTTACACTAGTAAAAACTATAGAAATTGTAATTAAGGTGAGCCAAAATAATCTATCTTACATAAATAAAGTAACTTATTATAGACTAATAGATAACATACTTACAAAACTTGAAAATAAAATATTAAACATATTTTTATTTATGAGAAAATTTATTTCTTCTGGTTTGATTTAAAAAAGAAATAGATATTCTTATATAAATTTCTTAAAGCACAAATAGGTGTAATGTTTTTCTCAATTTTGGTTTCTTTAATTGGAGAGACTAGTCTTTTTTTTAAAAAAATAATTAAGTCAATATATTTTGAAAAAGTTTTTTATTTATCTATATATATATATATATATATATATATATATTTATTGATTTAATCTGTTGTTATTTATGGATATAATTTTTTAAAAGTGTATTGTCCTAGTGATGTTATTGTCTTTTATAAGTGTATGATGAGAATATCCATAATATATATATATTATATGATAAATATTTTTAAACCTTGTATGTAATAATGTTGCATATAGTAGGGAAAGTACTAAAATTATAGTATACTATTTTATTTTTCTATATATTATGTATGTATCATTTTAGAAACTTTGATGTTTCGTTATGGTGAAATATATTATAGTAATATATATTACTTTTATACCTAATTAAGTTAGAATTTGTGGGTGTTACACACTTTAAGTTATTTTCGATGAATAATTGGTTGTGGAGGTTATTTTCTTAATTCGTACAGTTTGTTTTTTTCTTTGGAGAGTCGCCTGTTATTTGGTATGTCGAATATTGAGTGTCAGACTTCAATGTGAGGCTCCTATGGGAAGGAAAGACACCTGCAAAAAGACGTTCCGATGTCAAAATTAGTATCTGGATATCGGACCAATTATCTTGGAGTTCGAAATCGTATGACTTTGATATTTGTAGAAGTCAAAATTTGTACGGACATGCTATGATAAGTCGAGATCCCTAACTGTGGCAACTTTTTGCAAACCGCTGGTGTCAGCATTTATTGGCTGAGCTGACATTTGTACAAAGTGATATTAGACGGTTACTATGCGGGCTTGGGCGATTACTACTCAATTTATACAGCATAGTTTATACTGCATAATGATCGTCCATACCGATACAGTTTTCTTTAATAATTATAAATATCAGTTAATTTTCCTTGATTTTTTCTAAATATTGTGTTAAATAAGTAAAAATAATATATAAATCCCTAAAAATTAAGATAGCATATTATAACTACTATAAAATATATTTTTTCCCTCACGTGGAAGGCACCGGTTACACACCAATCAGGGAGATCTCTCGTGTAATTCGTTCAAAAAGATAAAACAAGCACTTCAATAATTTTTGTCTTTACAACTTAGTGTTATTCTTTTTAGTATGTATAAAAGAGACTCTATTTTCATTCTTGTAAATTTGGAATGGATCATTCCTTTATCTATAGTGTTAAATCATCGAAGAAAGAACTAATTATAAATTCAATTATATTACCATATCATATATTTACTTTGACAACATCATGATCGTTTATATTTATGTCTATAAACATCATGTTACACATCAAAGGTGTTATGCTATTGTCTTTGACCAGATACCTTGGAAGTCATCATATCAAACAGTAAAGATGGCATGTCGTCATGTTATGTCAGTAATAATAATAATAATAATATGTCATCATGTGGCACTAATCATATTTTACAAGACAAAAAATTATTTGTCGATCTGTATCTTTTTGTCTTATTTAATTTCAATAAAGGAGAAGGAATTTGAACTGAGAAAATTATAAAAAAAAAAAACATTCTTTTGAATTAAAAGTCAAAAATTGCTAAATTAGAATAAAAAAATAGCTGCACCCCATACACTACAAGCAGCTAACTTCAGCGACAGTTTCTTTTTTTATTATTACTTTTACCAAAATAAATCAAATAAAATAACACACTTTATTTCTCAACTTAGTTTCATTTACAGTGTAAATTTAGAATTCTCCTTTTGAGCTGAATTCTCAACCGTGAATAATATTTTTAATTTCAAGAAATAGGTTAGAATTTCACCTTTGATTTTTTTTTTTTTGCTTTTACAATTTTCTTAAAAAAGGAAAGAAGAAAAATTTTAAAATAAAAAATTATAATAAATAAAATTAATTAAAATTAATTAATTAAAATATTGAGATTAATTTTAATTTGGCATGGGAGAAAAAAATTCAGTATAAATAAACTTTAGAAAAAATTGAGTATAATCCTACTTTGATTTTGTAATATATGTGAGAATTAAAAATTATTATTTTAATAATTTGCACAACAATTGAATGAAAGATAAAAGAAAATATAAAATTTTATGTCATTATTATTATAACATTAACATATTATTATGATGAATTAAATCATTTAACAATTTTATTATAATGAATTGAAAAATTATAATTTAAAAAATGGTATAACATCAATTAATGCAATGCTAGTTAAAATTTAGGATTAATTTTAAAATTGAAGGTTTATAAAATATTTAAATATTTTTAACTTTAAATATCATTTTAAAGAAAATTTTAAAAATTAAAATATTTCATCATCGATTAGTTGAGATTTTATTACAAAACAATTTTGCTTCAATGACAAACTCAAATTGTCAATCCTAAATTGTCTTTTAGCACAGAAAAATCATCATTGATAAGAATTTGACACTACCCGAAGGAGGAAGTTAACAAGAAATATGGTATTCCGCGGAATTAAACATAGACTCAAATAGCGTGTTTTGTCTCACTATATTTGTTTATTCCTCCATCTAAGTCACCGTCCAGGAAACAAATTGCTCTATAATTTGTAACCAATAACACATCAAGTTAGTGGACAGAGACACATCACATACGACACACCGAAGCAAAACATTATCTTAAGTTTGAATTTAAGGAGTGATGGAATATAAGAAGCATGCGCATGCACATATCACATAGCTTCGAGGAAATTAAGAGTGTCATCATTCAACCAACTAATTGAAATAGAATCTTCCCAAGAGCTTTTTCACCTTATACATCACCTAACACCTGAATGCTTTATTCAAAGTGCTTTTAACCCAAAACAACTCTTTAGTTGCTTGTTTTCCAAAACTACTTAAGTATGATCCACGTTCATCAACTTGTATTCCTTTCCGGGTCAATGTTATAGTAATAAATCTCATAATTATACAATTAGAAGCAACGATTAAGAGGGAGGAAAAGGAAAGGGAATTGAGCACTATAGAGGTTGTAAGTTTCCTTTGGATGTTCCAATCCATATATAAGTCAAAAGTAAATCTGAGGGTCAAAATGCCCTGTTAGAGGCTGTGTATACGTTTCAACTTTCATGTCATTCTGCAACGTCCAAACTATGGTTTCTGTTATGTTGTGTTGGATACTGTGGAATTCTGTTTTCCAACAGCTCTAGCTCTGTGTCTTCTTTTGAAAACATCTTGCCGGAATCTCTTGGTCTCACTTTGGATGTCCATGAAGGGTTTCTTCTCTATGTTTTCCTTTTCACTCACTAACATCTTTTGTCTCTTGGCCACTGCCATTGCTGCTTCTATGTCGTCCAATTCTTGGTTCTTTGCCTCTTCCTGCATGTGTCCCACATTTTGTAAATCAGTCAGTGTTACCTAAATAGAAACCATCTTTTTATTATGTGCTTGTTGGAGTATAGAACCAAAGATTACAACGTCCACAAAATCGAAGTATTTTCAAACAAAATCCACTTTAAGCTTGGTAAAAGGGAAGCACAAAAGTAAATAAAATAGAACGATTTGTAGACCCATGGGAACATAAAACTAATCAACAAAATTAGGCGCTAATGTCAAAGTTCATCTATCTTTCCAAAACTATACATATAATACTTAATTTTAAATGAATATTAATGAAACTGCAAGAGAGAACTCAACATATTGGATGTACTAGGTTTGACAAAGGAATAAGAAAATTATGCACAATAATGCGTCAAACTGCACTTCAAAATGCTTCACCCATTCCATGTCTTCAAAATGTGAAAACTAAATTAAATTATTTTAGCTATCATGAACTGTAAGTTCAGGAATTCAACCATGTTGGCTACCAATCTCCACTCCCTCATTATAATAATATTAGTCAGAAAGGAAGGTCGCATGTTGGTTACAGCTAACAAATAAGTCACCACGCATTTTCTTGGCGGCATATTTCAAATATAATCTTAGTTCAACAGGTAGGTTGCATGCACTTCAACCAAATTGCATGTTAAAAGAAATAAATTTTAGTTCCAGTGGTGACAGTAAAAGGATAAAAATAGTTCTTGAAATGAGTAAACAGTGACAATAGTGTTAAAAATCATCAAATTAAAAAGGCTTAGAAAGAAGGACCTGAAGATCATGAATGAGACTGTCCAGTGACTTGATCTTCCTATGAGGCCAGCGGGGAATCCCAAATTCTCTGCACTTTCTCTTGAGAACAGTGAGTCCAACATTTAGATTTTTTGATGCTTCTACTATAGGCATACCAAAGTACTGAACCAAATCTGATAAGGAAATTTTTGCTACAAGGTCACTGGGTGCTCTCTTTTTTTTCCCTAGCAAACCTGCAAACTCACTCCTTATCTGTTAGATATAAACAATATGCATGGCTTATTAACTCAACACTAGGAAGGGAGGAGAATTTATGTACAGGATAGAAATTTTTTTCTTTTTGGGTCCAAGAGTAAGACTATCCAAGAACAAATGTTTACTCCAACTAAACCTAGTCAAGCTCAGTGATTTCATTTAAGGAGGTGAAGCAAATGTCACTTTGCAACGTATGTATAGTATCCAAAATTCCTTTTTAATAGATGAAGTGTATACAGCAAATAAGACTGAGCTGCTGGAACAAAGGGAATGCCATCAAGATTGGGAGCAACATGGTATACAGGATTCAAGTTAGTAATATCAATCCTTCAAAAGAGAGAAACATCAGAAGTTTTAAAACCTAAAATATTACACTCCATTAGTACAGTCATCAAAGAAGATTAATATATTTGATTAGCAATTCAGAACTGTAGATTTAAGTTACAACTTACAACAATATAGTCATGACAGTAAAAACTTTCATCAAGCGAATTTAAAGATTGAATATGTCCATATAGTAGCAAAGCTGAAGAATAAACTGCGAGAGTATTGACTCTGAACCTGGTGAGCTTTCAAGATCTGTCTCATTGTCCAGTAACTTAGACTCGTCTTCTTCATAAGGAAGATAATTGAGATCCTGATCAAGAACGGGAAAGACTTTTTCTAATGGTTGGAAATTGTTGTTTTTTCCTTGACATTCTTCCCCTGTAGAGTCTAGAGTTTTATCTTTGTCTCCCTCATTCCTGTTCAACTTGTATATCATGTGGAGATCACGGAGCAAGTTTGGAATCATCTTAAGCTTTGGGTTTCTGAAAAATCAAAATGAATAATAAGATTGAGAGTTAGATAAATGATAATTTACTCTGTAGAAGTACTCAAAAACAAGATGGATAAGCTTAGAAAATTTTAAATTTGTAAATGTGGTGCCACAGTTGTGTAGAGAGATATTTTGGAGTCATACAGTTGTCAAGGTTTTAATCACCCAAAGTTTATGATACAGTGAAATAGTGAATTCAAGATAAGGCTATTAAGAATATAGGCATGTCATACCAAACATAATAACAGTGCTAAAAAAATACATGCACAATTATGCATGCAATTTGCAGAACATGAAGAAAATGAAATAAATGAGATTTAAAATCCTGTAAAGGAAAAGATAACAACCAGGATAAAATATAGATATTTGGACATTCATAGAAGAAAAAGAGGATATAAGTTTTAGGGTATTTTAGAGAGAAGAAAGAAGGTGAGGAGAGTTAAAATAAGAAGTCATCTGCTCCTAGAAATTGAAGGTACTAAAGTATACCTTCCCCTCAAATTCATATTATAAAGAAAGTTATGCAAAATACCATTTTTTCTAATAACATACAGTACATGTTTTGGTATCGCCTTGTCCCCTTTAATTTGGAGGGTAAAAAATCAACTTTTTGTGAGGGGAAAGGAGATTGAAGAGAAATTGGTCTACCCTATTCCATTCCTTTTCTTTATAATTTAAATAAAATGCAAAGCATATATTCAAGTATTTTAGCTTCATACATAAAGTATCAACTTTATTCTTGATTCCCTTTCCTCCTCAAAGTGTAAACAAGGCAGTATTAGTTATTCTTTTATGTCCCGGTAAACCCAATTATATAACTATAATATTGCTAAAGGAAAGATGAATCTGAATGCCATTTACAAAATGGTTAAGTGAACATATTACATTGTCTTAGTACAGGAAGACAACAAAATGTTACTGATAAAGGGAAGAAAATTCTACAAGAAGATCTGTGCATGCATCTTCAATTTTTGGGTGTTTGAGGGAAAGGATGTCCCTAGTTTTCAACTTAAAACACATCCACTTTTTCTTTTCAGTAAAAGCAAACATCAGTTGCTTCATCCAAAGATGCTGTCACTCACTAAACTTTGCTTATTCTAGTCTGAAGCATTAGATTTGTTCTGTTTGTTATGTATCTACCAGTAAAATAGCATTATTTTGCCGTTCCCACTAAAAACTTCCACAACACCTTAACATCATTTGTTAAGTCTCATACTTCTCTATATTATTTCCCTGTATCTCTTTTTGTTGTGAGAATTATAAGTGAAAATATCATCACTCATAGGGACTATAAAAGTTAAGGGAATATATTTTCTAGATTTAATATCATTCCCCTTCCTGCTATTCCAACTTTTCCTGCTCTAGAATAATCAGTGACTTACTGCCATATACATACATAAAGAAATTTTGGGACACTACTAGATTTTTCTACTCCAATAAACTGGACTTGTAAATGAGAGTGGATCTTCAAAGAAAGGGTTATGTCAAGAGAAGGAAGAAAACTGTTATATGCCAAAGGCGTTTAATACCTTTCATTAGTGAAGAGAACATCTAGTGTTCTCTAGGAAAAACAGAGAATCCACATCCCTATCCTTTATAAATTATAAGTTTACAACCCAAAAGTAGACTTCCGTTAAAATGTATGTACAATCCTATTTGCACACATTACAAAATTTTGAGTCTCTATTTTAAATGTGATTGATTTAAGGTGGGGAAATCCTTTGACGCCTCTAAGAAATTAGTACATAATCATATATTCAAAAGGGACCATTCCGATTCACTAGAACATCTAGTGTTCTCTAATTCAAAGGACCAAACACGGCTAGTATGTAGGACTAAGGCAAGGCTTTAAACTGCAATTAAGGGTTACAGTTTTGTCGGGAATCCTTGATGCGACAAAAATCGGCAACACCACCTGCAATTGTGATCACAAACAATCGATCCAATACTTGCCGATTTCAGCCACAGACTGTTTTTCAAAACCTTGGGAGCAATGTCAAATTGCTGAATGCTAACGCAATCTGCCCATTAGGCCGCAATTTTGATCAAAACAACTCATAAAATAGCCAATTTCTGCTGCACACCCTCTTCAAAACCTAGGGATTAATGCCAAATTGCAGACAAATATGACATGCAGCCCGAATTGCGACCACATTCACTCCAAAACTTGCTTATTTCTGCTTCAGACCTTTTTCTGACTAATGTCAAAGACAAAAATACGGGCTAAGAAGATATACCTTGAGACCAACAAGAGCGGAGGAATGCGGCAAAATTGAGGAGTATGATCGGCATGAAACGCTAAGGTACAAAGCCACACTCCATTCTTGTACCCTTCGCACACTGCAGAAACATGAGATTTCACCAATCTAAGAATTGGGGTAGCCTGCATTTCCCCATAAGAGCCACAGTCCGAAAACACAAACTCCCTCTCAACTATCCTTTCCTCTCCATCCCCTTGCCGGTACACATGCAAGCTCCTCATCAACTCTGCAACCCACACACCCCACAACGAAAATAGACAAATCAATAACGAAATTCCACCACCCCACAAAGAAAAATCATTTCTTTCATTAAAAAACCAAACATGTGATGAAAATAACAAGTAAAGCAAAATCTGGGTCAAGAGATGCTTGGTGATATGACCTGGTTGGAGGGTGTTGTTGAAGACTAGTAGGTTGGTGAGAAAAGTGGTATTGTTGGTGTGTGAGGAATCCATGAAGAGATGGAAGATGGCATGAGAATGTGAAATGAGTAATGGGTAGGAAGAAGCATGAAGCGTGGACTAATAGAAGGAGGCAAAAACCAGCTTTTAAGTGCAAGGTTGCATGATCTTCCGCTTTTTTCGTCCGTTTGATCAGTTTAGAACCATGCCCAGCTAAAATAAGGTACTTTTTTCTCTTCAGTCTTTTTCTTTTGTCACTTCCTTACTCTTCTTTTTCCCTTCATTTATTTTTCTTCACCTTTTTTGGTTCTCCCATTCTAGATATGCAAATTTATTGTGTAACTGTTCAATTGTATCCATACATTCATTTATTTATTGCTTCTGAATCAATCTCCATGGCTACATTTTTCAAGAACATACATCAAGGTTTAATTTTCAGAATGCAAGTGCCAAGATATTTTTATGGAAGTATTTATATTTATTTTAAGGATAAAATATTTCAAGTATTTCAATTTTCACTCTCATTTTTAATATTTGACAAATCTTTTTTATAACTAATAATTTTCTTTATGATCATTGAAAGTTCACATCAAGTAAGTCTAATTATAATTATAATATAAAAACAAATACAGATATAATTTTATAAGTTACTTTTATAGGATACAGTGAAGTTTAAGATCCCTTTCCTAAGTTTGTATTATAATTTATTCTAAATTCTTTAAAAGAATTCATGAATATTTTATTCATGTATTAAGTCTAATAGTGTCCTGCATAATAAATGTATTAAAAATATCTCATTCACAAAGAATATAATCACATAACGTATAACTCTTACTTTTTATATTTTTTTAAAAAAACTGAGTTAAATATGATAAGAAACAAAATTAATTAACCATGACTGGAATGAAGAGAAAAATATCTTTTAAAAAATACATGGATCAAAACTATTTTTTATGAAAGAAATTGAAAAATCTAAATATACTTTATCTTTATTTTGATGATATTGTGATTTTTAAAATATAATAAGAACGTTTTCTGTCAAATATATTTACACAAGTTCTTTAATATTAAAATAATATTTTGATGAATCTCACGTGTCCAACTTGTATGAAATTATTTTTAAATGTGATTATTTATAGACCATTCTTCAACCATATTGCATAACTTAGTAAAAAAGATATATAAGGACATAAAATAATTTAGAAAACATGTGTCCATTGAAAGTAAAACAAAATTTTATTGGAGACATTTAGTGACTGCTTGTTTGTTTTAGGCTTGTCGGTACCATTTACGGAAAACAAATATTATATTTATTATTTTAAATTATTACTAATAATAAAATCAATTTTTGACTATAACTATACTTAAATTTTATTTTTAAATATATATATATGAATTCAAATTTGTTGAACGTTAATCCCTATGTCCCTACTTAAACAAATATTAGTTCTTAGTGATATTATAATTACAAGAAAGAAAAATTAGAAGAAATCAAATGGATGAAGTATAAGGATTAGGTTTCAAATCAATATAAGAACTGAAAACACCTACCAATTGAAACAAAAACAAACTCAAAAAAAAAAAAATAATACTAATTAAGACAATACAATAATTATATCATGAGTTTCATCTTCAAAATTAAATTCATCAGTTGTCCATAATTATTTTTTGTGTGAAAGTTATCCATAATTTATGATTTAAATCAAGGTTTGCTAAACCTAGTCTCTTCAAATAAACTAAATATTAATTACATCCTATCATCTAAATTATCATACTAAAAGAATGAAATGAAATTATAGGTCTTCTCTAATAAAATAAGAAATTGAAATGAAATATTTAAAATTTTTATTATATATATATATATATATATATATATATATATATATATATATATATTATTTTAAGTTTAATTGTTTTTCAGACCCTTCAGTTTCTATTATATGTAATTTTAGTTCTTCTAATTCCTTTTAAAGCCAGTTGATTCAGTTTTTTTTTTTTCAATTAAACAAGTTTAGTCCAGATTCTCTTATAAATCTTTCACATTCTTAATTTTCTACTGTAAGTTTATAGAACCAAAATTAGTAAACTGTGTCCGCTTGTTTCAGCTTATCATCTAAAACATAAAATATTACGGTTAAAAAGTATCCTTTGCAAAACCTATTTTCACATCCTATAAAGATTATTCAAATTTAATCAAATTTTTGGGTTTAGTTTTTTTACATTATTTCATTATCAAGTTTATTTGTTAAATATAAGATAAAAAGAATAATACGAGATTTTTACATAAAATTTCTTTTACTAATAATATATATATATATATATATATATATATATATATATATATATATATATATATATAAACTTTTAAATATTATGCCTTCATACTTTTCTATTTTAATTATATTAAAATATAACCTAACCAAAAAGAAAATTAATAAATAAAGATACTATTAACTTGATTAATGAATGCTTTAAAATCACATTTGGATAACAAGTAATAACTCCTAATAATCATCATAGTTATTAGTCAATTCTATTTTAATTTAGTATGAGATTTTATCTCAATCTTACACTGTTTTGTAAAATAAAAATTATAAATTAATATTATTTGTAGTCAACTTTGATCTGTTAAAGAATCTTATTATCTCCTCCTAGAAATTAAACAAGTTGGATTGTTTAGGATGAACTTTATATCAAAAATTCAAATGAAAGTCTAAATTACACTTAAAAATATAAAAGTTAAGTAATATATAAAAAAATTATAAATACACTATTTTAAATTTATGGATTCGAAGTGATGCTAATTTTTTTTAAGTGAGTTTAACCGAGATGAAATTGGAGGGGTTGTGAAATATAAATATAATTTGGAAACTATTTTGGAGAATAATTCACCTATTAAAACTATTTTGGAGAGAAATTCATATATTGAAGATAATTTTGAAGAGGAGTTCATGTATTGGTGACAACATCAAATTAGAGATGTTAATCCTAGACCACACACCATGTTGGAGAAGCCAATTTAAACCGCACACCATACCAATGACGCAATTTGAGATGCATCCAATGAAAGGGGAAGACGACAAGAAGACGACAAAAAATATAAATTGTAGAGCAAAACAAGGAGAGAGAGAAAACTGGAAATGAAAACTCACAGTTACATCCTAATTTTAATCATTAACTCTCCACTTCTCTTGGACTCACAAACCAAATAAAAAAAATATTTTTTAAACTTGTCCAGAGCAGTTGTATGCCACGTCAGGCTTGTCAAACTATCAGTACTTTTTTGTAATTGGTAATTGGAGGTGATGTCTGTGATTTTAATCATTAACTCTCCAATTCTCTTGGACTCACAAACCAAATAAAAAAAAAACATTTCTTAAACTTGTCGAGCAGTTGTATGTCACGTCAAGCTTGTCAAACTATCAACATTTTTTTTGTAATTGGAAGTGGTGTCTGTGATTTTAATCATTAACTCTCCAATTCTTTTGGACTCACAAACCAAATAAAAAAAATATTTTTTAAACTTATTGAGCTGTTGTATGCCATGTCAGGCTTGTCAATCTATCAACACTTTTTTGTAATTGGAGGTGGTGTAATCCATTTTTAATTTAGGTTTAAGACAATTTAATGTACATTGAAGATTCGTTTTGGTTACTGTGTATGTGTGCTTTGGTGTTTTGGAGATTGTTTGAACATATTCTTTGGAGACGAAGTTGACAGCATTTGTGGATGGTAATTGTTTTGAAGTGCTCTTTTTTCATTTGTGATAACAGAATGATACTATATTAGGATATACAACCTACTCACCTTCTTTTTATAAGAGAGTGATGTTTTATTAGGATATGCAACCTGTTCACCTTCTTTTTATCTAAACTTACCTTCTTTATATCTAAAATGTAGTTGTGAAGAAAGTCTTCTCTTTCCAAACCTTAATGAAAAATCTTAAATTTTTTTTTCACTTAATGATTTCACTTTTCAACTTCCTTCTTTTAGATTTTTTTTTCTTTCCTAGTTTTATTCCTAATCCCTCCATCACTCAAATACTAACATTTTTCTTAACCCGCACCAAGTCAGTCAATTTTTATTTCAAAATTTATTTTATTTTACATAAAAATGAAAATACCAATTTACCTTCTGCCCGTAATGAAGACCTATCATATATCACGGTTTTCAGGTGAAAGAAAATTTTCCGGTTCTCAAACCATCTTTTTCCCTATTTAAATCGCCAAAGTAAATCCATCTCTAGTTCATTAAATCAAATCAACGCAAAGTAAACCATCCAAAATCAAAAATTTGTTGTAATGGGTGAACTTCAATTCAGGATTTCTCCAATAAAAGGAAAAGCTGTGAAAGAAAAATATGAAAATGTTGAACCAAGACCAAAGTCAACGTATATCTTTTTATAATGTAGGCAAAGCATGAAAATATAGTTGACTAGTCTTTCCTTCAGCATAAATCCATTTTACTGATCTTATGCAAGTTTAGTCTCATTGTCACCTGACTGGACGGCCCGGTTCTCTTCTTGAACCGCCGGTTCACCAACCGTAGTTGCAGATGCCGTAGAGAGATAGAGAGAGGGGTTTTGGACGGTTACGAGTCTGTTGATTGATTTGTTACAATACAGGTACAGTGTAAATTTTAAGGATAGGGGAATTGGAATGATCCGGTTTGACCCAGAAGTTGCAAACAAAGTATGTGTGTGCTTGAACCATTTTTGCTGTCACTGGCAAAGTCTTCAAACCCCATAACGCTGAGACAATGCAGCCAAATCCACGCAAAGCTCATTATCTCCCAATGCATTTCACAAACCCACTTAACCAATACCCTCTTGAATTTGTATGCCAAATTTGGTCACTTTCGCCATGCCCACATCCTGTTCGACCATATGCCTCACAGGAATGTTGTCACATGGACAACCTTAATTTCCTCGCATCTCCGAACTGGGTCGCTTCCAAAAGCCTTTGAGATGTTCAATCACATGCGTGAAACGAATGAGAGTCCCAATGAGTACACTTTCTCTGTTCTGCTTCGAGCTTGTGCCACTCCTTCATTGTGGGAAGTGGGTTTGCAGATTCATGGTCTGCTAGTTCGATTTGGGCTTGAGAGAGACAAGTTTGCTGGGAGCTCTGTTGTGCATATGTACTTTAACAGTGGTAATAATCTCGGGGATGCATGCCGTGCTTTTCATGACTTGTTGACGAAAGACCTTGTTGCATGGAATGTTATGATTTCTGGGTTTGCTCATGTTGGTGACTTTAGCATGGTTCATAGGTTGTTTTCTGAGATGTGGGAGGTCCAAGGATTGAAACCCGATGATAGTACTTTTGTTAGCTTACTCAAGTGCTGTTCTTATTTAGAACAGGTAAAGCAAATCCATGGGCTTGCATTTAAGTTTGGTGCTGAAGCTGATATTGTGGTGGGCAGTGCTCTTGTTGACTTGTATGCCAAATACGGGGATGTAAGTTCTTGTAGGAAAGTATTTGATTCCATGGAGGAGAAGGATAATTTTGTTTGGAGTTCTATCATTTCAGGCTATACCATGAATGATAGAGGGGAGGAAGCTGTGCATTTTTTCAAGGACATGTGTAGACAAAGGATTAGACCAGATCAGCATGTGTTATCGAGTACTTTGAAAGCTTGTGTTGAACTAGAGGACTTTAACACTGGAGTTCAAGTGCACGGCCAAATGGTAAAAACTGGGTATCAAAACGATTGTTTTGTAGCAAGTGTGTTGTTGACTCTCTATGCCAGTTTCGGTGAACTTGTGGATGTGGATAAGTTGTTTAGAAGAATTGTTGATAAAGATATTGTAGCATGGAACTCTATGATCATGGCTCATGCTCAGCCAGGGCGAGGATCTGGTCCCTCTACGAAACTATTACAAGAACTTCGCAGAACGACCTCGTTGCAAATTCAAGCTGCCACCCTAGTTGTTGTTTTAAAGTCTTGTGAGAATAAATTAGATTTGCCTGTAGGTAGACAAATTCATTCACTCGCAGTAAAATCAAGTGTGAGTCATCATACTTTGGTTGGCAATGCGTTAGTTCACATGTACTCTGAGTGTGGACAAATTGGTGACGCATTTAAAGCTTTTATTGACATTGTCCGAAAAGATGATGGTTCTTGGAGTTCTATTATTGGAACTTACAAACAAAATGGGATGGAATCAGAAGCTTTAGAGCTATGCAAAGAGATGTTGGCTGATGGAATCACTTTTACCATCTATAGCCTTCCATTGTGCATTTCAGCCTGCTCACAACTTTCAGTTATACAAGTGGGTAAACAACTCCATGTTTTCTCTATCAAGTCTGGTTACAACCGTGATGTGTACGTTGGAAGTTCCATTATAGATATGTACGCCAAATGTGGAACCATGGAGGAGTCGGAGAAAGTTTTTGGTGAACAAGTAGAGCCAAATGAAGTGATTTATAATGCTGTGATATGTGGATATGCTCATCATGGAAAAGCACAAGAAGCCATAGAAGTATTCAATAAGTTGGAGAAGAATGGCTTGACCCCCAATCACGTAACTTTCTTAGCTGTGCTATCAGCTTGTAGCCATTCAGGTTATGTAGAAGATACTTTGTATTTCTTTACATTGATGCTTAACAAATACAAGATTAAGCCAGAATCTGAGCATTATGCATGCTTAGTTGATGCCTTTGGCCGGGCAGGAAGGCTAGAGGAAGCTTACCAAATAGTGCAGAAGGATGGAAGTGAATCAGCTTGGAGAACATTACTAAGTGCTTGTAGGAACCATAATAACACAGAAATTGGAGAAAAATGTGCAATGAGGATGATAGAATTGAATCCCAGTGATCATGCTTCGTACATTCTTCTTTCAAACATTTACACTGGAGAGGGAAAATGGGAAGAAGCTCTTAAATGTAGGGAGAAAATGGCTAAAATTCGTCTGAAGAAAGACCCAGGAAGTAGTTGGTTGATTTGAGGATCGCTTAGATGTGTTTTATACTAATGACAGTGCATTTTTAAAGAAAGTTAAAAATAATCTAAATAACTATTTACTCAAAAATAAATGAATTTTGTATATTGTTCTCGATAATTTTTGTTTTCATGCCAACCACTGTAGGTTTGACATGAGTATTCTTTTTTATATCTTTCTTTTGATTTCTAATAATATTTACATTTTATTTTTTGGGCTTCAATAAAAAAAAATCCTGTATTAGTTTCTGATAAAAGATGAGTTATTTATTAAATGATCGTGATTAATTATCATGACACTTGTACTTTATTTAAAAAAAGTTAATTGATGCGATGAAATTTTTCTTCAGTTAGGGTTTACATTTTTTTTCTTAATCTTCTTTGTTTAACCATAAAACTTACAGAGGATATAGATGGATAAAGATTGATAGGTGGTGTTAGATATTTTTTGTCTAAATTCTTCATTTTCTATAGATCTCACCTTTAAATAAAAAATATTTAAAAATATTGAAAGAAAGAAGATATCTAAACATTAACAAAAGCAAAACTTTTCCTCGGAACAAAATTTTTACAATACGTATAATTTCCAATTAATTACTGATATGATTACTTAATAAACAATTCACACTTAAAAATATTAATAAACATCAAAGATCAAAACGAAAATAAAAATTGAGACTAAAACATAATTTTTTTTTTATTAAAGACCAAAAACAAAAACATGTGTTAATCTTACTAAGATATCACTTAAAAACATGTCATCACTAAACTGAAGTCAATTAATGTTTATGCCCAATATCTTGAGGCGACTAAATTTTATTATGAGGAAGGACACTTGATCGTTCTGTTCGTATGAAGTCAATTTTTTTTGAAAAATTAAGTGCACTCTTACAAGCTACAATATGCATGTCGGTAACAGTTGCAACAAATTCAAATACATCCTATGCTCATACAAATATTGTACAATCAAATTGTTGTAAAACACAAATTGCAGATGAAGATATAGGAACGACAGCGATGTAATTCAGTCAACCCCACGGAACTTCCACTTTTCCGCACCAATAACAAGTGGCAACTTGGTCCAACAAATGCTCATAAGTGGATAAGTGTATGCTTTACAAAAAATTTCAGAATCACTGACCACTACTTTTCCTACACCTGAGGAATTGTTTTGATTTTGTTCATCTAAAAATCAAGATATGTAACCTTTTACCTCTATAATTACAAATTTTAATCCCCATCCTCAACTTTTTGGGCGTGTGTATCTTTCAGACTTCCTTTCTCCTACCGTTCTGACATGAAATGATCAGCTGGTTTTTACCTTATTTAGCTATCCAAAGTTAGCCCATTATCATCCTCATCCGTAGGATCTTCGGGTGGTGTTGCCTTTGGAAAGAATTCTTCATTGGGGTACATCTGACCAAATAGCTGCAAGAATACCACCACCAAACTACTACACTCAGTTACAGGGCTAATAATTATTAATCAAGGTTTGTATTTGTCTTTGTGCACAAACATTTTCCAATTTGTTGACTTAATTTTCATTGACAAACAAAAATGACAAGCAACTAGTCCAAAAATAAGGTTCGTAGCTAGCTACTTCAGTGACTACAACAAGAAGTCAGACAGAAATAATGAGAGAAAATATTTCAAAATGAAGAATAATCAGACAAACCTTCTCAGCCGCATCTAAGAGGTCATTGTAGTTCAGATTTCCATCCGGTGTAGAAGTGGAGCTGATCAATTCAAATTTACTCTGAAAAGGAGATCACAGTACATCCATACTCAGAAAATGATGTCCATGTCATTGTTACTCAGGTTACAATTTTGAAACACATTCATGACAAAATTAAAAAGCACCGCCTAGTTAGTTACCAGTGGTTGTGTTCTTTGAAAAATGAGATATGTGGTCCTTAGGGCCCTAATACTTTCTAGATATAAAAAGTAAAAATATTTTAAGAAAGTACACAGGGTAATCAAGTTAGACTGTCCATAATGATAGAAAGAAATTCAAATGAGTACTAATGAGCGTTGGAGTAAAGGAAACAAGTCCACATGCAATAATATGCAGGTAAAAGTAAACACTGCTGAAGAAATAAATCTGTGAATAAGGATTAGAAGCACACCATAATTAATTTCTGAATATACAATGCACTCCAGAGCACAATCGGTTTAGTATCTTCACTGTCACTTTGAACACTCGAAATACTTTCAGTGTTTCCGGATGCAGGCAGTGTGAGAAGAGCATTCATGGCTGCTTTTAGTAGATTCTTTCCTTCATCGGCATTATTGCACAAAGCGGAAAAATATAAAATAAAGCTGAGAAAGAAAACGAAAACATGTTAGTGTAAGTTATAAATGTTATAACTAGTAGTTGAATATGAATATGGTAACACAGCAGAAGTTTAAACGTAAATTATGGGGTTAACAGTCACTATCCTCAAGCCAGCAAACAATGTAAAATATACAATGACTATAGAAAGAAGCCTGCGGATTATCAATAAATCCCAAACAAAAATGTTTCTAAATGGGAGCAATTAAATTATAAAAATATTTTTATATACAATATCAACTTCTCACATCCAACCAAAAGAAATGGTTCACTTTTTCTTTATTTTTTAAGCTCTGCAGCTTCATCCATACTAAGAATAGGCACAATTTGAAAAACCCAACTATTAGAATGTGCAGCCTGGTCCTTTTTTTTTAAGTAAAATGCATTTTCCTCTTTTAAGTGTTGGATGCATCCTTTTGATAAAATAAAATGCAAGCTTTTTATGTCGGGTTTGACAACAATATTGAGTTTACTCCGTTGTTCGGGCAGAGCTTTGGGGAGGTTCAATCATGGATTGAAGTTAATTAAGGCTAAAAGGTTTTTAATATGTAGAATCTGATTTGCTGCAAGTTAAGATAAGCAGAAATAAAAGATTAAATTTAAAATGAACATTTCAATTTCTATTTGGCGGAAAACTTACGTTCCCTCAGGACAAACAGCAAGATTTGATCCTATCTGAAGAGATTTGATTGAAGTCATCTGTTCGGGATACAAAGCTAGAGGCAATAGATAAAAAGTTAATTTCTTTCTCGTGTTTTAATATGACTCTAGTTATAAATGCTTCGTTTAGATTTCTCTTACATCTAGGAGGATACACCACTGAGCAATTAGATACACCTGGCTTTATCGAACTTCTTGTGATGCATATTCCCCTAGCCACTATTCCTTTAATATCTCTCTGACTCAACATTTGGAGCTTTTCACAAGGAAAATCTCTTGGAGACAAAGACAATGGTGATGGAATCGTGAAGGATGGATCCAGAAGTAGCTGTTGGCTATATAAATCTTGATCTGAAGCTAATCTAACACCTTTATAAAGCCCAGTAACCTGCAATGTTGGTTTAAAAATGACAGATGAAATTCCTTTTGCACTTGACTTCAACCTCATCTTTTCTCACAAAAAAAGTACTAGAAAAAAGAGATCAAAGATATATATATATATATATCAGCACCTTATCCATAAGCAGCGAAACAACTGGCATTCTTAGAACCTGAATCACAGAAGTACAAAATGTAAATAAGCAGATATGGTCAACAAAACAATAAACAAAAATAATTTTGAAAACATGCAAGCAGAAACATAGTTAACAAGGTATTTAGTTTGCCAACAAAAATCATAAAACATCCAAATATCAACATCAAGAGAACAAAGATAAAGGAGTTTCATCCTAACCCTAAACAAGTAAATCGTTATGACAATAAAGCACACAGATAGCAGTTTCACTAAATTGAATAATATAATCAAGTATCCTTGTGTAGCAAAATTTGAATCCATCCCTGTTACAGCAACCACAATCCTGGCATTCAGAACGAAAGATCCCGGAAAAGCCAAACATGCCAAATTCCTAGACAACATGATAGATAAATCATGTTTCCTTCTACCATACATAAGGTATGTTGACACTTATGTAACAGGACAAAAATGGGAGAAAGAGAAACAGGCAATATGCACTTAGCATCTAGAATCAATGTATAGAACAATGTTTTTATTTTCTGTTTATCAAACAATTTTTCAAACAAAATGCAAGCTCTCAGAAGTTACAGCAACTACAAAATTTCCTTAATAGTAATCCATTGTAACTTACATAAATGCAACCTTTGACAGCAGCACGGCGACAAAAGGCTTGTGGTAGTTCTCCTTCACCATAAATAGGATAAAGCAAAGCCCCAGGAGCATTAGGAAACCTGAGTGAAATAAGATAAGTATCTCAAAAAGAAAATTAAACGGTATCCCTTAAATGACCAAAAAAAAGGCATATGTAATGCATGAAAGTATAAGAATATGAAAATACCTTCCAACAGATGAGCTGTATTGAGCTAAACAATTTATTCCATCTTTTGTTTTAAGCAAATCTTGACAAACCTCGTTACTTTCTTGATCATAATCTACCATGGCTATAGCATACAAAAGAATCCTGTTGAAGACAAAAACGCTTTACCTTAGCATACTTGAAGCAGGTCAACAGTTTATGAGTGCATTGTTTAAGTTGGCATACTCTACTAAAAAGCATCAATGAAATATGAAATAAATAGTTCTCTTCATCACAGAAGAAGATGATCAACCACTTTTCCAACCTAGAAAATAACAACCTAGAAAGAAACTAAAAATTTCACTAACAAGCAAGAAACTGCAGGCGGAGCAATAGTTTCTCCTACTTTCTTCCTAACTATGGTTAAAATGGCAAAGGACTGGTTTTGAGTGTAATCTAGAAGTGCAGAAACTTTCATCTGCAGTATGGTGGTAATTACAGGCTAATGAAACACTTTATCTACTGATCTGAAGACGTACATTTTACCATAATACACAGAGTTTTAACAGTAGCCTACAATGAGATTTGAAAGTGCTCTGAAACAGACAGGGAACACACAATGAAAGGCTAAATAAACAAATCCCCTAAGCTGAAGAAAGATGATAATGCTGTGCAGAAATGAATGAAAATCAAATCTCACTAGCAAACAGAAATGGTGAATACGATTTTATCTTAGGCGGCAACTTCATTTTCTCCAAGAAACTAACAAACGGAATCTCCATATCCTCCTCCGAAATTTTCTCCTCCTGAGAATCATCCAAGTGCTGCTGAACCAGCTTGAAGAACCTCATCAACTGGTTCTTCTCCTTCAGCGAGAGCTTCTTGTCTCTGAAGATTGCTCCGCGAGAATCTGGCACGTTCGCCAAACCCTCATTTGCGTCGTACACGAAGCATTCGTCGATTCCTTTGAACTCCAAATACTGCGCCGCGCCCGATTTCAGCAGCAGATCGATCGTCTTGTCCGCGCAGAACAGCGCCCTCGGACCTCCCAAATCGATGTTGAATTTTCTCGAATTTTCGGAGAGGAACGAGTATTCATCGTGGGATGCGATTTCCACATCGGAGCAGAGGGGTTGGTGGAGGAGGTCGACAACGACGTCTTCGGAGTCGGTGGTTGTGACGGCGGCGGGGAGCGGGTTGGGGGAGGTGAGGTAGGAAGTGAGGTCGTGGAAGGAGAGAGAGGCGAAGTGGCTGCCGTAAAAGGAGTTGGGGTCGAGGTGGAGGATAGTTTTGCCGGCGGCAGATGCGGCGGCGGCAATGACGGATTCAGATAGGCCGGTGCCGACGATGATGAGATCGAAGTTGACGGGGTCTATAGGAGGGTAGGAGAGTGGGTCTTGGGATTCGCTCATAGCGACTACGACGGCGCGTGCAGGTTAATTGCGTCTGTGTCGTGCGAGAAAAAACGGTTTACTAGGTACCGTTTGGCTTAGTATTACAATGGTTTTAGTTTGACTGGCGTTGAGATCACTAAGGTTTAAAGGAGGAATTTTTTTTTCAGGTTTAAGATTTAGGCACATAACCTTATGTTTTGGCATGTATCTTATTGATTTTCCATCAATTCTTGCTAAATGTAGACTTCGTTAACACTAAGTCACTTGCATGATAGTCATTGCGTATAAATTTTTCAAATGATTTTGACTCGATAAATTTCAGTAAATTATCCTTTGGTTTTGAGTGTTTTAAGATGGAAAAGGTGAAAGATGAAAGTGGTTTAAACATATATTTACGCATACAAAACCGTTAAGAGAAGTGGAGTGTTAACAGAGAACATGAAATGAAATACAATTGTTAGGGAATATATTTACGCTTTTTACTTCAAAAAACTTTTTGTATACTAAACCAAAACGAGCTTAGATTCAACATACACTGTAACTTTATGTTAAACAGCTGTCATAATTAGTTAAACTAAATCACCGAAGAGGATCAAATAATGAAAATATATTATTATATGTATAAATAAAGGTGATGTATTACCAATCTCATTACAAGCACGTGAGCATCTATACACTAAAACAAATTGAAATACCTACAAGCTACTTACAATCGAATCAATGATCCAGCAGATTGGGAAGAGAAATACAAGACCAAAATTCTTACAATTGTGACATCTATTTGGCACAAACATCTTCATTCTACTTCAAAACCAAGATTTGAAGCAGCTCGTGATTTTCTTTTTACTTTTAAGTGAAAACACAGTAAAAAGGACCGAAAAAAGTATTATTTATTTGCTATAAGCTCGACGGACAAATCTGCAAACTCTAGCGGATACTAGTAACCAAGATATTATCCCAATCTGCAATGATAAAAAGAATCAATTAGAAACAACTCTAAATTCCCAAAAAAGAAAACTATGGAGACAATTACCACAATTTACCAATTTATTCAAGAGAAATGAACGAGTTAAACTAGTGGAGTGTGATTAAAGTAACACTTGAATCTTTTAATATGCGGAATGCGAATAGAATATGATAATACTTATTAAAATCATAAAGAATACTTAAATGTATAATTTTTATAACTTCAATTATTAATTTGATATTTGTTTATAGTTTACTAGTTCTAAAATACATCTAAGATTTTTTTTTTTTTTACACAATACATACGTAAAATGAGTGATATCTTATAATCTTATAAATATAAAAACAAATTATCGCATTTTTCTCGTATAAATATAAAAACAAATTATCAAATTATCGCATTGAATCAACAAAATAGAATAAGAAATACAATAACGTAATTATATCTTATTAATATAACAAACCACTAATTCCCTATTACCAAGATTGAATAGTCTTCATACTTTACTACTAATAGACCCAAAAATGTTCTTAAATTCAAATGTTATACGAATTTTGCCAAAAAGTTTAGTCATTTTTCTGCTAACAAGAGTTTATTTCATAAGTCAATTTTATGTTAACCGTAACTAAATATATTTAAAAAATAACTAGTTTCTTCTACTATTTGGGTAAATAACTTCATTAAATAATTATTGAATAAGTTATTATTTGGTAATGACTTATATATAACTCATTCTTTTATAATTTAAAAAGAAATAAATAAATTTAAACTAATTTTATATAAATTGTAATATTTACCAAAAATATAAGTTCTGAACTAATTTTTTTACAAGTTATTCTGGAAATTTCATTAAAATAAGAGGAAAACAACCTATAAACATTAAGAAATTTTCATGCATTATCCTAAACATTTAAATACGTATTTAAATCGTAAGATAAAGCTAAACAAGTTTTTCAAAATGTAATTTGGGTAATCAACACAAAAAGCACCATTTTTAATCTTTAAAAACTAGTTTCTTTGAATTAAATACTAGGGCTAATAGTAGTAGTAACCGAACTCTACACTCCAAAAATGATGGACTGAGGGATTAGTCTTTGACTCCCAACCGACAGACATTGAAGAAAGGGAGAAAGGTAGAAGCAATAGTTACCGGGGCACTGTTACTTTGAACTCCTCCGGACTTCCAAGATAACAAGCTCCCTACAAAGAGTGTAAAATATGTTCAGAAGTCAAAGCAAAAGCTCGTTATTTCTTCTTTCTCAGAAAAGAAATAGCAATTAGGCTTGTCAATATTTGTCGGTCCATCATTTGGAAGGATCAGAAATTCAGAAGTTAAAATTAAAAGCTGATTAAAATTAAAGTATTATTCAATCATTTTTGCATTACCAAATGGTTGCACAAGTGGCCGATGTACGCTAGCCACAGGAACACGCCAAAACCAGATAAGCAGCGCTGCATATGTTAAATACTACATGGCAAAGCCAAAAAGAAGTGTCTTATAAACCTTTACCAAGAAATTCTGTTAACAAAAAAAATATACGCGTATATACATACACACATCTAAAGATACCTTAAATATGAGCAGCACTTTTGAATATACAGAATAATCTTTGTGACTTGAATGTCGGTCTGCATAATATTTTGAACTATAACTTACCGAACTCGAAGGTAACAAAATGAATTTAAATTAACGAGGCAATTAATAGAAAATAAAGGTTGAAAATGTAGATAAAAACCGTATTCATGTAGGGGGGAAATGTCATGATGCAATATTTTTGCGTAATATTCTTAGCACAAAAAAATATAAAATTAAGAATGAGAATCAGGTTGCCTAAACTTATGGCCTAACGTGTAAGAAATATAAGGATTAAATGTTTGATTCAAACTTTCTTTATAGGTACATAATATACCCTCATATAATACCTTTAATCACACTTGTTCAATCACCATCAAATTTCATGATTAAATTTTCCTCGCCACCATTATTGTAGTTTTAAGGAGATTCCTACTCATGTAGCAGAGAGTATATTTACCATTCACTACAAAAATTTTGATAACTTTGTAGTGTTGATCCATCCATCAACTTTGGTTTTATACGGTACTTGGAAAGTCCACACATTAAAATTCTATGATTGATATAAAAATACAATAGATTTAAAAAGAAGGTTGTAGACTTCTTAGTATCTCAAACTCAAATACACCTCCCAGATGTATACACTCAAAACTCTCATAACTCAATAGTAATAACACAGAAGGAAAATAAACAAACTTCTCTACTAGTGAGAGAATGAAAAAAAAAACAAACTTCTATATTAATGAAAGAATACATTATATTTGAGATGATTGTTTTATAGAGGAGAGAGACAAATTTATATGTAAAATTTATGAATGCTAACTATATGTAAAACACTGGAAAAGCAACTAATTTTTCGAGCCTCCTATTTCATAGAATGCCTACATTTAAGGAGAACACTTTAATTTCAAGCCACAAAACAAAAATTCTCCACCTTGGCTTGAATTCAAAACTGAAACTGCATGTGTTTCCTTCAAATGATACGAATACCAATTATGTTCAAGCAGTGTTGGAATTTAGAAATTGGAATTGGCTTTGTAAACATATTTGCTGCAGTATCAGAAGTACCAACCTTACGAAATGATCTCCCTTAAAAAATGATAGCCATCATCAATGTACTTTGTCCTTTCGTGATATATTTGATTTTTACTCAAATATACGGCACTCTGATTATCATAGTACACAATTGTGATATCTTGTTTCAATCCCAAGCTATTTACCAAAGATCAAAGCCATATAGCTTCTTTCACGGCTTCTACTGCCGCCATAATAGTGGACTACAAAGTTGCTTTCCAACTTATTGCACTTCCAAAAGGCTGAACACATATCCAGGGAACTTCTTCTATCCAAATCTCCAACATAATCAAAATCAAAATAATCAACAATATTGCTACATGTATTGTGGTTCTTATGAAATACCAAACCAATATCGATAGTACCTCTTAGATATCGAAGTATTCATTTCACAGCTTGCCAATGCATTTTTTAAGGATTTCCCATGTACCTGTTGATGACGCTGACTGCTTGTGAAATGTTTGAACGAGTGCAAACCATAGCATACATTATGCTTCTAACTGCACTAGCATAAGGAATGTGTGACATTTGCTCCTCTTCTCCGGTAGACTATGGTGAAAGTACAACTTAGATTGTGGTGAAAGTACAATTGATAATTTGAAATGAGCAGCTAATAGAGTACTTATTAGCAGAGTACTCACAGGCTTCGCATTTTGCATTCCAAAAAGTTGAAGTACTTTTTCAATATACTTTCTATAATAAGTATAATTTTCCAGCACTCTTATCCTATGAATTTTCATGTCCAAAATCCTCTTTGCTACTCCCAAATTTTTCATTTAAATTCATTATTGAGCAGTGTTTTGAGCTTGTTGATCTTAGATATACTCTTAGAAGCAATGAGCATATCGTCAACATAAAGTAATAAATACACAAAAGTATCATCTAGTAACTTCTTACAGTACACACAATTATCATGATTACTCTAGATTACTTATAGAGTAATCATGACAAATCATAAAAGAATCAAATCTTTTATACAATTGTCGTAGAGATTGCTTTAAGCCATATAGCGACTTCTTCAAAAGACACCTTGGCTTCAACTACAAAACCTTCTGGTTGCTTCATATAGTTTTTTTTTTTTTTTTTTGAAGATCGCCATGTAAAAAAGTTGTCTTAACATCGAGCTGCTCAAGCTCTAAGTCAAAGAACACAACTATGGCAAGCAACACCCGAATGGAGCTATGTTTCACAATGGGAGAGAACACTTTATTGAAGTTTATTCCTACCCTTTGGCTAAAGCTTTTAGCCACTAAGCATGCTTTCTAACGAGCTACATCAACTCTTGGGGACGGTCTTTCTTTTTGAAGACCCATTTGCAACCAATGACCTTTTGGTGGTTTCACCAACTCCCAATTACGATTCTTATAAAGAGATTTCAATTCTTCATTCATGACACCAATCCACTGTGAAGACTCATTACTTGTGATAGCCTCACGATATATCACAAGTTCTTCAGCTGCAATATCCTCTATAACTAATAAAGCAAAAGAGACTATGTCAGCATGAGCATACCTCTGGGGAGGTTTAATTTGTCTCCTTGCAAGATTATATTGTATCAGTGGAGCTTCATCTAGCTGATCAAGAGACTCTTGCACTTCTTCTTGAACAGGTTGCTGAGAAGTATTTTTATGTACTTCGTGTAAACTTCAAACTAATTGTTGTTTTGTGGCTTGAAATTAAAGTGTTCTCCTTAATTGTAGGCATGCTATGAAATAGGAGGCTAGGAAAATTAAATGTTTTTCCATTGTTTTACAAATGGTTAGCATTCATAAACTTTGCCTATAAATTAGTTTCTCTCCTTTGTAAAAGGATCATCTCAAACATAACACATTCTCTCATTAATAGAGAAGTTTGTTTTCTTTCATTTTCTTTTGTTGTTATTGAGTTATGAGAGTTTTGAGCGTATACATCTATGAGGTGTATTTGGGTTTGGGATAGTAACAAATCTATAAACTTTTTGTAATATTCATTGTATTTTTATATCAATCATAGAATTTCATTGTATTTTTATATCAATCATAGAATTTTGATGTGTGGATGTAGGTTATACGTTGAACCACATTTTATTATTATCTTATTCCCACTCTTCTGCTAATATTATAACAAACTAGTCAGAGGGTTAATATTAGCGGAAGAGTGTGAATAAAATGATACTAAAAAGTGGTTCAGTTTATAGCCTACGTCTGCACGTCAAAATAAATTCTATAATTGATATAAAAAATGGAGATTACAAAATAAGTTTACAGACTTCTTATTATCTCAAATCCCAAATACACAGGTATATACGTTCAAAACTCACAAATAGCAACAAAAGAGAAGAAAATAGCAACAAAAGAGAAGAAAAGAAAACAAACTTCTATATTAGTGAGAAAATGCATTATGTTTGACATGATCCTTTTGAGAAGAGAAACAAATTTATAGACAAAATTTACAAATGCAGACCATCTATAAAACAATAGAAAAACATCTAATTTTTCTAGCCTCCTATTTCATAGCATGCCTACAATAGAACACTTTAATTTCAAGCCACAAAACAACACATATCATTCTTGTCGATTTAAAGTTGAACTTTGCAATGTGGTAGTCTACACTGTAGGAAGTACAACAGTCGCTTTCGGTCACACACTCATATCAGAAAGTAGAAAGAAAACTTTATAATTGATTCTAATTCAATTGATACCCACCAAGAAAATGTGTTTTTATAAGCAAATTCTCCTGATTAAACTATTAGATAAAATATCGAAAACTCATTAGACTATGTAAACTGGGAGAGGCGTGGATTGGAAAGATGGAGCAATGATGGGTCAAAATTTGCGACTTAATTGCAGCCATATTAAACAGCTACGCAGAGCTGCTGAGCATTTTTTAGTGATAAGAGAGATATAACAATTGTTGGTTTTTCTTAATATACACTTCATTGCTGTGGCACAGGATAAAATAGGAAAAGTAAAAAACTTGCAACAAGAAATAAACTCACACTTTGAAAGTTCCTTCTCCTTGGCAGTTGCCCGCCTCTTGAGTTTTGCTGCTCGTGCAAATGTTGATGGCCTGAGAGGATAAAGAGAGACACACCACACCATAAATTTTCCAATCATATCTTACAGTCATCTTCCTTTTCAGTGATTTGAACTCATGCTATTTAATTTTTCTTCCTTCTATCCGCCTGGTTTCTCTATTTGAATTTACCTATAGTTTTATAGTCGGCGTTGCCTTTGCTCCTTTGTTCTACTAGTCTAAATAATGCCAAATATTTCTAATTAACTTGATTTTTTCAAAATTGAAAAGAACTTCAATATTTTAGTGAATATCGATACGTCTCTGTCGAAGATCACTTCAATTTTTCTCATTCCTTATTCTCTTTTATTGAGAGTGTAATTTTACTGCCATAAATCTGTTAACACTCATCCCAATAGACTTTACACAAATATGTAGATTTATCATTTAATTTCAAGTTATCAGCCCCAAAACACAAGCGTTGCAAAATATTTGACCAATGCAAACGATAACACCCACTCAAAACAGAAAAACGGTTCCAAAGAGGAACCCCTTCCTTTTCAGCATAGGAAACATTAGCTATAAAGCCTTACTTACTGCGACATTAAACTTGCCTCCTTCAAAAGTTGTTTAATTTCTCCACGCAACTGAGCTTCTTTCTCTCTATCGGATCCACTCTGCTGAAAAATCATACGCCTAGATGTTAATGCTACAAGGTTTTGTTTCTCATTAACAATACAGTATCTTATTTGGTAAAGGAACGAAACTTCAGCAATTATTCGATCCTTTGATTAGGTTACAGTGAGAATGGACGGAATGCGACATTTGAATTTATAAGCTTAATCGTGAGAATGGGTATAACATTGTTTTTGTTTGAAATTTCAATTAAATGACAATTATTAGAATGATACCTTGGCAACGTGATCGAGGCAATAGTATGCAAATTGAAAAGAAGCAACGATCAGAAATATGAGAGGTGCCGCTAATGACGTTTCACGTTCATGGCTTCCTTCGTCTTCCATAATTCACTCGCTTCCCTGGTTCGATTCCAATGCCTATGTTCTGTTTTCTGTTAGTTTCTTTCTGTTTTCTACTTTCTGATTCACCCGCGGGGGAAGTAGAAAAATGGGCCAACTTATAGGCTTTCCTATATGGCAATTGCTTCTTTCACCCCCTTATTTGCTTTCTGAAGCCCATTATATTTTTAAAATACCAGTCCTGCCCTTGGGTGTAAAATGGCTTCTGAAATTAGTTTTCCTAAATAAATATTAAAGGTGTAAAATTGATTTTTAGAATTGAAATTCCAGAATGAATTTTAGAGATGTAAAAATCAATTTCAAAATACTACTTTTGAAAGTTTAATTTGAATTCTGGAATTTTTTTTTTTCAGAAACATGTTCTAGAAACTTCATTTTGAAAACAATTTTAGAATTACTTTTCCATAACTCAATTTTTTTACACCAAATGCTTTTTCGAAATAGACATTCTATACAAATTTTGAAATCTCCTTTCCAGAATATAGAAAGAAAAATCACGAACCTACAACTATACAACCACGCCGCAGACTGTCGTGGATACAACACCAAACTCAATCACCCAACAACAGCAAATACCCTCTAACCAAACCAAATCCTTCTCATCAAAATTCAACTCAAATCAATCATAAATCAACCACAAATCAAATTTTAAAACTTAGAATAACAAGAACACCAAATGAGACAGAAACCAAGTATCAAAGACAACACTACTCTATTTCTGACAACCGACAACACCACTCCAAGTGACTTCCCCATTCAGAACTCTTCTTATATTAATTCAGAGGGATATTTTTGTCCTTTCCTTTCAGCGACAGCGCACCCATTCGGTGATAGGGTGCAGGAAGTAATTGATGGGGCGGAGGTAGCAATTGCCTTCCTATATTGATTCGGCCCACTAGGCCTCAGATATTATCTAACTTTATTTTCCATTTTCGATCCTCTGTGTAGTAATAATATAACAAAGATTTTTCACTGTATTTTCTTTAAATTTATTTGAAATTGTAATACAATTATTGAATTGATTTCATTTAAATTTTAGGAATAATTTGAACATAGAATTATAGTTCACTTTTGATAATCTTAATTATGATGATAATTTGGAGTGACAAAAACATGTGTGTCCCATCCCACAAAGGCAGAAACAGAAAGAAACCATGGCCGGTCCCGGAAAATGCTTCCTCGTCACGGGTCCTCCGGTGAGAAAACCCAGCTCCACCCTTTTTCCCTCTCTTCATTTTGTGTTCATGGAATTTGATTTCGTGGATTGATCTGATCAGGGTGTGGGAAAAAGCACTCTTATTATGAGAGTGTTGGAGTCCCTCAGAGTCAATTCCTCCATCAAGCTTCAGGGCTTCTACACTCGTACGTAACCATATCATATGATATCTTCCTCTTCTTTCACTGTAACATGTGCCTGATATGATGCTTTTGTAGGGGAGGTTAGGCACCAAGGTCAAAGGGTTGGTTTCGAAGTGGTCACTCTCGATGGTCGCACTGCCCCACTTGCTTCCCTCCATTTTTCAAGGTACAGTTTTTATTCTTCCTTTTTTTAGCTGCACAGCATCAACATCCCAATTTGTTTGTTTGGTCCCATTATTTCGAAATTTGTGTTTCTTGGTCACGCTGCTTCTGGGTCTTCGTTCATTTTTTAAGGTAAGGTTTTCGTGTAAGATGAGGAGTCACAATTACATCTATAATACACTCTTTCTTCTGCAAACTCTCTGATGTTTAAAATTTGTTGAAAACTATAACATCTGTAAGAATCCTTGAATAAGAGGTGAAATAAATTTTAAGGGACAACAGATAGTATGTTCAGAAGAGTATGTCATTAGAATTTCTTTTTAAATCCTACCTGAAATAACATAACATAGCGTTGACTGGATTGTTCAGTGTTTGTCACAAAACAACTCTGCCAATGTGATTCAATGGTTTTATTTGATGGCTTTGGATTTGCAGCCCTGAGTCTCCCGGATGGCCTAGTGTTGGCAAGTATAAAGTTGATGTAGCATCTTTCGAGTCACTAGCACTGCCCGAGTTACAGGTCTGCGTACTTTCTTTAATATCTTTTCGGTATGTTTTTTTTTTTCTTTTGCAGCAGATTAGTTTACTGCATGTTTTGCCAACTATACGACCATTCTTACATGCATCTTCCAATTGTGGTATGATACGCATCAACTGTTCCCTTGCTTTTTTAAACTATTGGCGGGTGTTATTTTCTGAATGTAGATATGTCTCTCATTCAAGATACTGAACTGCTGAATGTATTATTCCACCATATCCCATGAATTATAACGGTTTTCGAGCTTTTAAGACTTACATTCAATGACTAGGTTAGAGAAGACACCAGCCTCTTCATCATTGACGAAGTTGGTAAGATGGAGTTATTCAGTTCGTCATTTTTCCCTGCAGTTTTAAGAGTTTTGGAGTCAAATATCCCAGTTTTGGCTTCCATTCCAGTTCCAAAATTTGGCAGAGACATACCAGAAGGTAATCTTCTTTCCATGTTTTGAAGTCCCCATTTCTAAAACTGTATCTTGTTTCTTTCTGAACAAAACTAGGAACAAATTTCCTTTGTTTGATTCTTAAAAATAAGCAAGATAGGGTAAAATCTGTCTCTAGGCCATATAGGCATGAAGCTCAAAGATCTGTAAGATATAGATAAGGATTTTGTTGCAATTCTCTGGCTAATTTTCTTTACTGAACTTGTGAATGACTAATGCTGTCAATTTCTGAAGTTGCAAGGTTGAGGAATCATGCAGGGGCAACTTGTTTTACATTGAACGTTGGTAACAGAGATGCTGTTAGAGAACAGATACGATCACTATTGGAAGATCTGTTGATTAAACACTAGTCATTACAAGTTTATGGTCTGAACTCACCATGTAGATTTTCAGTTTTAAACCAATTATGATGGGTTAACACTATTAAGTGTAGAAAAAAAAGTACAATTCTTAGTTGAGTCTCAAATAAGTTGGTGAGTTATTTGAGCCTTAACCAAGGCATGGAGGACCTTTTAGTGGTTTGAGATTTGCTAGAGTTATGCATTATTTTTTGTAATGAATCATCCGTATGTGACTATATTATGAATAAATTTGATGCATCGCGGATACGTAGATAGTTTTGTCACCCCTTATATTGCGGACAATTTCTTTTGCGGGTAAAGGTGGAGAAACTCAAAATCTAAATCCATTTAATACATGATCAATCCATCAGAAAAGTATTCAGATAGCATAACAGTGCTGCTGTCACTGTAAAATGAAGCATGAACTCAACATCATTGTGATCAAACTGACGTATAAAAATTATTAAAAAGAATATATGTGCAATTAAAAAATAAATAATGTATTACCTAAGTATAATCGAATAACTAATACATCTTATCAACTTCGTCTATCCTGCTCAGCAGTTCGGAGCACATGGTTTGCCAATGATGAAAATGATTTTGCTGTATCTTGCATCTCTCTGGCACGAAGGTTGGTACCCTGCCACCAAGTTAGAAGATGAGTAAACAAATAAGTTCTGGATTCTCTTTCCCAAATTTTCTTGGGTGCATTGGCATAGGACTACGAAATTCTAACTGTTTTATAGTTTTTTGTCAAGGTACAAGATACCTGTAATTTCAATGTGTTTTCATGCAGCTTGATTTGTGCCTGTTTAGCAGCGGTTGTTTCCTGTAGCACCAGATTAATGTTTGATTAATTTTTCACTCATATTTCAGCACGAAGAAAAACGAAGCTTTATAATATACGGAGAAAATGCTAATTATGCAATGATCAAAATTCAATGTAACTTGTAACCTTTTTTGTTGAAACTAGAGAATCTATTGTGTCTATAGGCCATTAGGACCTAAAATTTTGATGAAAATATAACTTTAAATATTCAATAAGTTCATTGATAATTTGTTTATTAAGAGTTTAGGATCAAACGATGTTCATAATAAGCAAAGATAGTCTCAAATTTCATACGAACGTATCATACAAGTGTCTCAAAATTTTGTACTAAAGTTACAAAGTGCTGGAAAATAACTACTCTGTCAACTTTTAGCATTCAAGTTGAAGATGTCAATAAATCTAATTCAGTCTGATTCTTGAGATTATAATCAACTGCTATTGGGACCGTCTTACTAGATAACTGATTAATCTCTAATGGTAGGTGATAAATTGTAGATTAAAGCCTGTGGTGATGATATATCTTGATCCTCAACCTACAGTTTACACTAACAAATGCACTTAACACCTCCAACTTAGGCAAGCACCTTTTACTAGTAAATCAGCACACAAATCATGCGATGCTTGTGAATTGTTTTGGTAGAAAAGTCAAGCATAATTAGAATGCTATATTCTTACATTGGAGGAAGAAGAAAATCCATATTTCTTCTTAATTTGATCAAGCGCACCATCTTTTTCCTCCTGGTGCCCTTCCTTATATGATGCCTTCTGGTAGTTTCCCTTCATTTCTTTCAATCTTCCTGTAATTGAATGCTCGATTAAATTGGCTAGCGATTATGAAAACCTTGCAATTATCTTCTGTCCAAAAAAAGACTCTAGGAGATTGAAAGTTCCTAAAATGCACCGTGTTTCTCTCAGGTCACACATTGTAGATTACTAAATTCTAGGAACGCAGTTTAAGTTGCCAGAGTTGCTTAGATATAGAAAGGTAATTTTCATAAAAGATTTGGAAATACAACTTAGTAGAAAAGTAGCAAGACGGAAAACAAATGAGTGTAAAATTTTATTTATTGTGATATTAGTTTATCCAACCTCCTTTTTACTTGAAATGCCTGCTACATATGTGTTTGCATGTTGGCCGTGTCTACATGAAGGAAAAGAACAAGCGCAAACAACCCAGAAGGCAAAATTACTGAAGTCTTAAAAGTGAAAAATGCAATACCTCAGTACGTTATACTTTTTTGGGAGAATAACAATTTAATATTTTTAGCCAAAGTAGAAGATAAACTGAAGGGGGAGGAGCATAAAATGCAAGAAAACATCATTTCATTATATACTTATTGCATTAAACAATGTGAATTATATTAGCATACCTTGACATATTCTAAAGTATTGAGGTATTGCATTTTTCACCTTTCTATTATGGATATTGCCCAAAGCATCGATGTAAAGTCGCTAAACATTAGAGAGTTAGTTCTCGTTTTTATTTTGCCACAAACCAAATGCCAAATCTCTATCATGTTTCATCCCATCTACAGGTGCTAATTTCTTATCTGAAATTATGAAACGCAAGGGAAATCAATTTGCCTAAAATTGAACTCATTGTCACAAACCTTTCAGAGACTGAAAGTTTCCAACCAATTTCTTCTTATTAAGAGATCCTAATATGCTTTGTTCTTTGCGTTTTTCTTCATGATCCTCTAGGTCAATGTCATCTGCATGGGAAGAAAATAGACACCTCAAATTGGTTACTTTAAACTCTAGGATCCATATGTTAGAAAATACTCTGTAGTAACTGCCTTAGGAATCAAATTAATCTAGTAATGTAATTTAGTCATGTTTGTACCATACAGCTTTAGGCAAGCAGATTCAGATCACCAATAAAAACAAACAACGTGAATTCATTGCCATAAAAAGAGTTTCATCTTTCTTTTAAGCAACTGTTTGGCAGCACATATATATTGCATTGTTGTACCTATGTTTAATTCAAGCCGACTTTCATCCACTGTTGGTTTATCATCACTATCATTACATGCAAAGTTCGTATTTGAGAATACTGCTAAGAGTTCCCGTATGTTTTCTTTGGGATCTTCTTTTCCCATGAGGGGCCCATGCTTTTCTTTACTACTTGTAAAATCTTTTATAACGGAGCTGAGTATACCCTGGAATGCCGGAAAAAAGTACATACCTTCAGTCATACATACAGTTGTGTTAGTTATTAAAATGTTACTGTTTACCTTTTTCTTTTCCTTATGGATGACAGGGCCAGGAACAAGCTCTTCTTGTGATGGCATTGTTTCCTTCCTGTAGATGCAGCTAACAGAATCCAAAAGCCTAAAACAAAGTCGTGCATTATGCACTGAGACTAATATCTACCAGTTCTAAACAGAAATAGTAAAGAAGATAAAAGGCGGTAAATATCTTTTCCTATGGGAAATATTTTCTTATAGCCAGACAGAAGTTTATATGCGGTTATTGGTAAATATTGATAACAACATTCCAATGCCATTGTCTAGGCTATATACCTGAAAAGATTCCTCTGGGCCAACAATGAGACAACAAAAATTTCTTGATCACCATTCAACTGTACATTGACATTGAGTTAAATAGAAGTCTCAAATATTTAAAAAACCCCGTGTACTAGTCCAAGATACAGTCATACCAAAACAAGATCTCCTTTGGGTGAACAACATATCTGGATATCAGAATATGACTTCAACTTTGGAGGCGAATAAGTGAAACCTCTAATTAAAGTCTCCGCTATCAGATATAACGCTGGTAAAGACCTGAGATCGTTGCATGTGCCTTGTTAATTCACTAATAAAAATAGAATGCTACATGAAGTTGACATGATGGGACGCTATCAAGAAGGATTTAAGATATATGAGATTGCATGAAAACATTAGTCAAGATTCAGCATTAAAATATGGTAGAATCCATAAAGCCAAATCCACTTGGTGCACTTAGTGTGAATATTGAAGAATAATCCTTAAACGAGGATGAAATTTTAACACCAATTTGTTGGTAAGTCTTATCCCAAGTGATATACCCATCAATTATTCTAAAAAAGTATGTGCGGACTTATCCACCACCTTAATTCCAGTTTCCCACTGTTGAAAAGGAGCAAAAGATGGATATCAGAGAGGCTGTAAATTGTCGATGCCCAGCAACAGGAAGAGGAAGAAATTTTCTTCTTGTAAAGCACCTTTTTAACTCCCTGAAACTTATGAGAGTGAGTAACTGCAAGCATCATCTGATAGTCGGGTCATTCATAACTCATCAGTAAGGACCGAAGTAAAGAACATGTCACCTGTACAGCATGCACAAAAGAATAGACATACAAAGCCTTCTCGGAACACAGCAAAATGTTCAATTGTTTTGCTGTTGCATCTTCAGTACGAATCCCTTCTCTCGAATCTAAGCGATGTTTTGCAACCAATCCTGTGATTGGTTCTCGTAGTCCATCTGTATTGCATAGTACAAAGTTTTAATCTTTTTAGTCAGATCCTTCACTGCTATGAGAAAAAACATTGGAATTTGAATCCTAAACACAATAAGAATTTAGATCATGGATAAATTAAATCAACATATGTTGACATCTGATCATTGTTTCAAGTGTGCAAACTCTTACCCAACACCTGCATGTATATGGCTTTAGAGGGCTTCTTAGGGTGAATAGCTCCAATGTTGAATGGGTTTCCAGTTTCACCATCTAGTGCTACAACAGATGAGTCCTTTGTTACAACTATTAAAATGTTTTTCTCAAAACCATGCAAATTGCAGGTTTTAAACTGCAGAGAGACGATACTGGAGGAAATTTCACTTGCAATATTTTTCCGGTATAACAAAGATGGATCATCTATGTTAATGACTGAAACCTGTAACAAAATGGTTCATTATCACACAAATTAGCACTATGAATATATTCACAACTGTACACTCAAATCAGAGATCCTAAAATAGAAAGTTTCACACTAACAGATGCTCATTTAAACAACAATTTAACAATTAATTATCACCAAAATATATGATCATCATCAGCGATATAATTGATATTCTGGGCTTCCTGAGTTGCTTAAAGCAGTGACACAAAGTGTTGCCTGTTTCAGTGCTAATATGTTCAATTGATCCTTGTGAACTCCAATGGATCTTAAAGTTATAATATAGTTTGCTCGCATTAATCAATGCATTCCATATAATTAAAAGCGTGTTTGAAAAACTTCCATCACATTCAAGGACAATCTAGTCTGCAAGGAGGAATGGTGTTTAATGGCAAATTAAACTTGTTTCTGTGGAACAGCGTGAACAACACATCTCCAAATTAAAAATGCGAAGAAAGAAAAACCAAAAAAATATCTCACGTTTCCTTGGTCAGAACCAACAGCAAGATGCCTTGAGTTATGATCTATGTTCATGCAAACTACAGCACCACTAGTTTTTACGAGTTTCATACTCTGGATTACATGATCAGACCCTTTCTTTGTACCTCCTGTAAAGAGGAATGGAAATGCAAGTCACTATCAAATAAAATGAGAAGTCTGTGCTTGTTTAATAACTAAGGATTTAGTAGTAAACTAAGTAACATTCTGTAGAATACCCGTAAGAGACATGAAGCTGTTGGATGCATATGGTTCAGGTTTGAATTTGTAGATACGAACCTGCAGATCACGATCATATCATACTTACAAAAAAATAAGCATGGGTGACTAGAATTGAAAAGGGAAAATATCACTTTCACAAAATTCATAATTGAACGAAACTCACCATCCCACTTTGGTCACCAGAAACAAGGAGTGAAGAGTTGCTATCAAAATATAATTCTGTCAAGGGTACACCACTTAAAGAAATATCATTTTCAGCCTGCATTAAGATGAAGGAAGCAGATAAAACAATAATTATCTGTATAAGAGAAAGTTATCACTTTTCTACAGTTGCTAATACATCAGAAAGAAAATAGTTGTGCCTTTAATATTTGTAGAGATGAACTAAAAAAACCAAGAGAAATGCTAGCAATAACAGGAAAAAGTTCTTTACCACGCAAATGTAATAAAACTAACATTTGGACACAAGCTAATTGCTTTGGATAAAATTAGTACCTGTTGCTTTAATTGCAAAATTGGGGTGAAAAAGGGACATGAAGCATCCCAGAAAGTTATGGCTCCATTGCTGTGTCCAGTTATGTACAAGTTTCTAAAGTTCGAAAATCCCGTGAAATTGGCAGAATTGATGTTAATCCCATCTTTGAGATTTGTTTCAATGGGAATAACCGGTGGATAATTCTTGACCAGCTGGCTGTAATACTATGTGACCAAAAAGAAAAAATTAAATAAATGTAAAATCAATAGAAGTAGATTGTCAAAATAGTTAAAATATATTTGGTGCAGTAACAGAACAGTTTCACTATCCCATTACCTCGTCTCCAGAACTAGACACATTGGAATTGTTGGAGATGAATTTTGCTGTAGTGATGCTTGAATCTGCCAGTGGTAACTTCACAACCACTTCCTTTGGCAGTGAAGGAGTGGACTTAGACTGGCTTTGCAATAGATATCTTTCAATCAAATTATCATCGTATAGATATACATTCCCTGATTTCCCAAGCAAAATGAAATAATTTTGTTTCTGCTTGCTTGAGGTTGATATGATCTCCATGTCAATAGAGCCTTCTGACAAATGAAGTCCCATCTTAATTGTGCGAGATTCTGTATGCTCATTCAACAACACTACCTGTTTCATTTAATGCTGATTAGTGGTAGCTATTTAAATCACAAAATTAAGCTTAGCTCAAGTTCATCAAACCAATTCAATGCAAAGTAAACCATCCAAAATCTCAAATTTGTTGTAATAGGTGAACTTGAATTCAGAATTTCTTTCCAATAAAAAGAAAATTTTTCAAGGAAAATATAAAAATGTTTGCCTAGAACAAGTCATATATATTTTAATAATTTAGGCAAAGTATTCAAATACCTGCAAGAGGTTTGAAGGGGCATAATCAGAACCTCCCATAACGTATAGTCGACTGGCCCTTCCTTCAGCATAAATCCATTTTACTGATCTTATGGAAGTTTTGTCTGATTTATATCCTAAGTTAAACTTGAACATTGGAGTGTTTTGACTACTATAATCAGCTGCTAAACTATTTCCTGTGTTTAGAGAAGGGATGCTCCAAATGAAGAGCTCTCCATTGTTGTACCCTACAACCACCTTACTTCCAAAAGGACATACCCAACATGCAGAAGACACTTTCTTTGTTTCATTATACCGTGCTTGTAACATTCTTCCTCCAGTTCTAAATATGGACCTGCTTTCTTGAATATCCCATAATATTATTTGGCCATTTCTAAAGATTATGAGAACTCTGCATTGAACACACAAGAGGACAAAAAGTTGGTAAGTTTTTAGATAAAAATAATTGATCAAGTGAAGCAAGCACCAAATTCGTTATATATAAATGTCCTAAAAGAAGGCTTGTTTTCTGCTAATCACCTCTGACTCTCGGCTGCTGGTTGAGGCAGTACGTGTGTGACAACAGTATCATCAGATTCTTCTGTTGAATTTCCTAAACAAAATGACAAGAAGCTATGTCTAAGAAGGTACTCATTATTTATTGACTTGTTTTTCCAATCGAACTGCTGGTTTAGAAATTCAACAGTATAAAAATGTTTCTCATCTAAAAACGAAAAAGACCAAAACTTTACACCAAATCTCACCATAGGAAGCGGAAAGGGGTATGGAGTATTTCATCCTTACCACATGCCATGGTTCTTGGTCAAGACTCAAAACTGCAATATTACCATTAGAAAATCCGATGTACCTGCCAATGCATCCACATGCTCATAACTTCTGGTGCTTCTACAAAATTTAATATCTCGACAGCTTATTTCCAATACACTGAAAAACTTACATGAAGAGGCTATGTTGAAGAACCGAAAAATAGGTGATTTCTTCTTTAACAACGAACACATCAACGAGCAGTTTCTTGTCTATGTCCCAAACCTATATGTGAAATAACCTCTGCTTGAACATTATTTGAATAAAATATTGACATGGTGAATCTTAATACTTAAACACTGCGTAGTAATGAAATGCAGAGGTAACTTGAAAGTTGAAATATATATAAGAAATATAAGCTAGTCCATAGATACACTCGCCTCAATATGATTATTGAAAGAGACATTTATAAGGATGCCTTGGTTCTGAATGAACTGCATACAAATATTAATTACATTAGTAGTGTTAATGCATAGAAAAATAAAATCTTTCACGGCATCAAAGAAGGCAATGAGCCAATTGAAATGATAAGACTAAAAAATTGGTTAGGAAAAAAGAAAGGAAATTTAACCTGTAAAAATTTGCTAGGCACTGGCTCTCTAGATTCAAGTAGGACTTGGGCATTATCTTTCCCAAATAGTTTAATCCGACCATCCCTTTAAAAAAAAATCTCAATAAAAATCAGTTTCAAGCATATATTCAGAAAAATACTCTAGTTTTTGTAACATATTTTTCTGTTAATTAAATTTCATAAAAGACAGTGTACATCACAAAATTGGCAAAGGGTGAACATACTTGGTGGAAAGAGCAAGTATCTTCTGAATATTGTCATAGGCAAACTTGGTACCACCAGATGGTACCCCTTGATGAAATACCAAACGTGGTTCTACATCACTGGCTTTTAACCCATCCACTGAATTTCCAACAGCCTGCAACGCAAATTTACAACTGGGGTTTTTAGTTTTCTAGTTGCATGCATGCATGCTCCTACATAAAGTTCACAAATTTTTCATATTGCATGTCTTTGTTGCTACAGGTTTATTTGACTAATAATTATATGACAAAATATCACAATTTAATCTAGTTTGGGCTTACATGTAAATGTTAAATTTTATGTGAACGTGCTGCGGGAAGTGTAGAGATTTTGATGAACACGCAACGAAAAATGAAATGGTGTTTGTCTTTGGCTCTTGGATATGTTTCAAATTCAAAATGAAAGTATTTGGTGAAAAAGGGACCAAGCATTAAATTAGCTTATGCAAAAACTTGCATTGCATGCATAGTGCTTCACTGCCACGATTGTTCTGACTTCTGAATTCTGAGGTTCCCTCCACCCTCGGGCCATGGATTCTTGCTGTCTAATCTAAACGAACATAACGGCCTCTTATGGGTCCACACTAACACCTTTCTCATTAAAAGCAACCAGAGTTATAAAGCCAGTTATCATATACAACAAATTTATGATTATTATTCAAATTCTTATCCTTTACTTTGTCCTTCAAACCAGATAGCAAATAGAGACATTTTTATTATTTTATTTATGTGAGTATGTGGGGCTTATTTCTTGCATTTTATATGGCCCTCGAACGTCTTTTACAAATCATTATTGATATAACTTTTAAAATTAATTACTGTAAAAGTCAAAAAACTTGCACATAATATTTTGTGATCGAATCATCCAGTAAACTAGTTTATATTATTGGTGTACAGTCTTTTCTTTTTTTTTTTCAATTTTTTCACATAATTTTGCCTTGGGTTTGTAAATAGTAAAATATCTTAAACTATCTATACTTGCATTGTATTAATGAAAAAGATAACACACAAACAATGTTCTGATACGATCACCTTATCCTTTTATTTCCATTTCAGTTTTACTCTATTCCTTCAACACAAAACCAATAACAATTTCATCACAAAGAAACAGAGTACCCATTGAGGTCAATCATTTTAATCAATTCCGAAGTAAAAATATACCGATTGTGATGAATTTCAATCATTTACGTAAAAAATCAAAAATCTATCTAAAACCGTGTTTGGTTCAAGTTTGAAGTCTTAATCTATCCAGTTCAACAAAACTCTGTTTCTAATAGTTTTGTTCAAACAACTGTCCCGGGATTTCAATTGAGAAACTAATCGGACACAAAAGAAAAGTAGAAGAAAAAAAAAGTGATGAGAGCATGAAGCAAAGTAGACCGGTTTGAGAAAACGAAGTAGAGGCATAGAAATTGAGTTACCTTCTTTATGGATGCTTTCTCCACGAGTTTCTTCACGAACATGGTTGAAGAATCTGAGAGTGAGAAGAGAGAATAAATTGAAGCAAACAAAGAGAGAAAGTGAGTGATGTTAAAATGTGCTTTGTGATAACCGAAAACAGAGAGAGTTGTTGTGTAGTGTTTGAGCAACTAGCACATAGCACTTCGTTTGTTTATTCTGGTTTTTCTCTCTCTCAGATTGGACCAAACGAAAACGCTTGTTAGCAGAAGACACATAATAAATTGTGGTACGACAAAATAACCAACGGTTAGGATCTTACTGTGAATATGATTGAGAAAGAAAAATGGTGGACTTAGTCCTTTGCTTACCCTTTCGATCAAACAAAGGACAAAAACTACGAATAAATAAATGTTTGAGAACACAGCACTGTGAACAAACGATGTTCTTTGTTCGCAAAGGTTACCGTTTTCGTCACACAGGTTGACGCATACGTAGCAGGAGAAGATTTCCATGTGGGTCCCACTGGTACGTGGCACCACCCAAACGAGTTTGCTTCTTCTTTTTGCACTTTCATTCTCTTCTATCTGTTAACAATCACAATTTTCTTCAAAGTATAATTATTTTTTTACATATCAATTATATTATAACTAATTTTTTTGCAATAATAAATTTAATTTTTTATTTTATGATGTGTGTTATGTACATTGAAACATTGCACCTTCCCACCGACCCCTCGCCCAGATAGGAAGGGAATTGTAATATTAAATAGAAATTAAGAGATGCCATAACAAATTGGCAGCAGATAAAAACAATACCATAAGAAAACATTTTATGGTATTAGTTAGCTTGTTTTTAAAGCAAATTATTTATTTAAATTAACTTATTTCTCATGAATCTATATTTTTTTGGATTGTGACTCATCAATGTATCAACTCTCCTAATTATATTTACTTAAATAATTCAATAAATATTTACCTAAAATTACATTAACTTATTTTAACTTAAATCTAGATTATTCAACTTAAGTACATGATGTCATGTGATTTACATATAAGGATGAAAAAGAAAACATAAATTAAATAATACCTTGTTTAAGTTGGTTTTATGTATTTGAAAAATTTTAAGATTCAAACTTGACATGTTATTTTTCTTATTGCTCAGTTTTTTTTTTTTTGTTTTAGTTCTCTCTTCATATTTAAGTTTTTATTGATATTTGTTCTATATATATGATCCACTCATTAAGTATTTCAAAAACATTAAACATGGATTAAGATTATTCTTAAACATTTATTCACATTGTTATAAAATAATTGAATGAATTTGGATGAAATCCGTAATAAATAATGATCTTAATAGTTTACTATAACAGCCAGGTTATAGACAATAATGAACAATGAACATACATCGAATAGGAAAATAGAGGTACACAAGAGAACGACAGTTAGCACTCAAATCATTGAGTGAACAATATCATATTGATTGAAATAAAATATTGAGAATAAGTTCAATTGTCTCTCCTCCTATGGGTGAAGTTGGTACATAAACTCTTGGAATTTATAATATAAGACAATTTTTATCTTGGAGATAATATTTTAAATAACAAAGATTATTTCTTCTACTAGGTATATGTTATTATATACATTTCAGAAAACTTATTTAGGAAATTCTATTTCAGAAAATTTATTTTGAAATATATTTCATATATTCTGAAAATTTTGTTATGGAAATCTTATTTTGAAAATTCTGTTTCAGGTCTCATTCCAAAAATATGAAAATCCCATTTCAAAATTATGGAAAGTATGTTTTGGAAAAGTTCCAGAACGAGTAATTTGGAAGTTAGGTCATTTTGAAATTTTGAGGGTGTAGGAAGACAAATGTGGGTGCAGGAAGAAAAAGCCTGGAGTAAAACAAGTGGCAGCCTTATTCATCAAAAGAAAAAGTATATATTAGGCCCATCAATGATAATAAAGATAGGTAGTTGAGATCATAACTAAAGTAGGCTTGGTGCTAGCATTTCTCTTCTAGCTTCACCCTGCATCTCATAAATGCTTGGTGTTATATTTTATTTATTTTAAAATTTCATAATAAATGAGAGGTGACGTCAGAGATTTGCCGAGTGCAGCAAGTGAGATTTTTAGAGAAAACTGCATTTTTGGTCTTAAAGAATGGCCTAGTAAACAAAAAAATCAGCCCACACAAAGTCTGAAACAGGCCAAAAGCCCAATAATAATGAAAAGGAAGCAAGGCAAATTCTTCCTGCACCTACATCTTTTCTTCCTGCATCCCATATTTCCACAAATATCAACATATCCTTCTAAAATTTAATTTGTATAAACTTTATAATTTGGAATAAAAATAAATAAATGTATTGTGAATTGGACAATCTAAATTATAATTTTTATATTTCGTACAGTGTAATTTGAAATAACAATTTTTTTAATTTCAAATTACACAATCTAGAATATAAAAATTATATTCCATAATGAGAATGTCAACGGGGGGAAATCAAGTGGAGAGACAAACAAGAATGAGAATCGAGTCAAACTCACACAAGAAAATAACACCACCTTCAATCCAAAACTTTTTTATATGTTGATCAACTTTCTCATTCCTACTTAATGTGAGACTTAAACTCACACTTCGATTTCTAATACTCTTTTGTGATTTGGAGAAGCTATTGTTGACCGTCATTGCACCGTGTTGAAAAAGGTAAGTTTTTAAGGTGTATCTATGTTCTCTGTGATTTTGTTTGTATTCTGGTTTTTGAATTTGTAAACATATTTTGGATTGTAAAATCCGAAACATATATATTACTTTTAAAAGATTATTGATTAATTGTTTGTTATTATTATTGTCATGGATGTTATAAGGATAGAGATACATCATCGTTCTAAACACAAACTAAATAGAGGATTAACGATATTGGTCTATTAAAGAGATAGAATTGTTGCCACTATTATTGATGAGAAATTGGAGTAGGATTCTTTGGAAAACTTATTAATACCTTGTTGTTGTGCAGTTATATCAATCATGTTGCAACCAGACTATGGAAAGACAAGGATCAACGAGAATTGAAGTTGGTCTCCCGAGAACACAAGCTTAGTAAGTTTCAAATCCTTCGTTCTTAAATTGAGGCGTGATGCTTAAATTGAGACGTGATGCTTAAATTAGTTTATTGTCATTGTGTAGCCTTACTTGTGATGAAATTACTGATAAAACATATATCCGCCTTTGTTAAGAGATGACATCATGACACTAACATTTTTTATCTTCATATTATTGAGATGACCATCACTTAACTTATATAATTGACTACATGCACTAATTTAGATAAATATCAAATCCCTACATACTTCTTTAGAAAAATATAGATCAACCATGTGTACTGTCTCGTCATCAAACATATAATCTAAATAACGGTTATACATGAGGGTTATCATGACCATGTTTGTTTGATGGGTTATTTCCATTATTATATTACAATAATTTTTTATTTTTATTTATATTAAGACACTGGTTAAATGAATGTATGATATATTAAAAATACTGTCAATATTTTATAATGGATGATCGACTGTAAACATCAACAAAAATATTCCAACGTGGACAAATCTCTCAATAATTAAAATTATTAGAAATAAGATTTTGAGATTAGATGGGATTGCAGTTGAATTTTATGGAGGTGTAAAAGCAAAGCCCTAGCAAGTCCACGAATGTTGGTGCAAAAATACCCGAAAACAGAAGATAAGGAAAAAGGTGTGTGGAGGTGTTATGGAAGCACGTGAGAGTGGGTAAAGTTGGGCAGATAGAATAAATTTGATGGTCCCCAATTAATGATTCATGTTGATGGATTGAGTCACACATCACCATACCATACTTTTTATTTGTTTAGGTTGTAAGTCTCTGTTTGGCACATGAGGGAGGTTTCCAACATGATTAGTTAGCAGAAAACAGAGGCTTTACAACCTAGGTCCTATTCCCACCATTATCCTCTGAGTTGTAACATTTTGGGCTCTCTCTTTTTCTTTTGCCTTTTTCATTGGGAATCCCCCCAACCAATCATCTTCCTCCTCCCTTTACCTTCTATTTTTTTTTAACATATAACCAAACCCCCTTTTGGGCCACATCTGGCCCATGCCCTTCCTCTCTTTCAACTTTATCATTAACTTTCAATACACATAAAACTAAATAACCCACCTACTTGCCAAATTATTCATAGGACTTGGATATGTAAATCACAAGTTAATCTATATAGGAAATCTAACACCATTATTAACTTAAAATTTTAACATAATGAATTGGTGAATTTTTTTATACATAATTAATTTTCATTCAAGCTCGGTATTTCTGATTTCATACTTAAATTTCTCACATAGATTATACATTTCATCTGTGTTTTATTTGGATTGAAGGACAAGCTTGAATGAAAAGAAAGGAAAAGAAAGGAAAAGAAAGTGAAAAGTAAGATTTCTTTAGATTAAGAAAAGAAAAAAGAGAGTGAAAAGTGAATGAAAAATTTGAAAAAAATTATGATTGATTTTATTAATATTTTAGAATTATTTTAGAATTTTATTATCATCATTTATAATAATAATAATTTATGTTTTATTGTTTCATTATATTATATTAATTTATTAATTATGTTTATTTTATTATAAAAATATAAATATTAATAAAGTAATAATAAAATTAATGATATAAAACATATAACATACACATAAATAAAATATTTACATATAATAGATTATGTGAATAAAAAATTGTCATAAATATTTTATTATATTTACGTATTATATAATCGATTATGAAATTATTGATTATTTATTTTTTAAAATTTTCATAATTATTAAAAGAAAGATAACTGTAAAATTTGAATTATTGTTTTATTTATTGATTTGTGGAGTTTCTTTTCCTTTCTTTCCTTTCACTTATCTTTGCAAATCTCTCTGTGGAAATAAGTGGAGCACTCGAACTTATTTTATTTGATATTACTAGTTAACTAATTACATTATTGCATTACAATTTCTAGATTTCATTTTTAAATTTTTATATAACACATTAAAACTTATTCACTTCACTCTTCAAAACTTGTTTATTCTTTCTTGTAACGTGTACGTCTTCAGTACGCGTTCATCTTAATATTCAGAATGAACATTATTAAATGCAAATGTTTAATTCCTTATCATGCGTTGCGCCGTTTATTAATGAAGTTGCAGAAGGAATATTTGGAACAACATATTCAACTGACGTAACCATTTTGACTCCATATTTTATCGCATTATATACGTTTATTTATTTTTAAAATAAAATTTAAAAAATTTCATAAAACAAGTTTTTTTCTAAGAATGTGAAAAAAAAACAATGATAGCTTAACCTAGTTAAATTCTAATAGTTTATAGTACATAAAATAAAGAAGGGTTTCCATATTTTTCCTCCTCCTGACGTGGGAGAACAAAGAGTGGTAGCCAACTTTTTAGGTTCCTACTTTGTCTGAAAATATCTCTTAGCACGTTAAAAACGACATAAAGTTCTCTTTCTATTATTAATTAATTAATACCAACTTAAATAGTATCATTTCAACATTTATATTTATATGAATCATATGTTTGAAAAGGTAGTGTGTATTAACTTTTATGTGAGTAACATATTGATGACTTGTTCTTTAATTATTGATTAATAGAAATTCATATGCAGTAATTAAATTTAACTCCACTTTGATAGAATTAGTCAATCATTCAAATATAAGTGATTAAGCCTTGATTTGTGATTTTTATTTGACTATGATGTGAGTTAAACTTTTGCCTATTACAGTGATTAGACGTTGAGATTTTGTTTTTGATTATTGAGCTTTGAATGGTTAAGCATCTCATTTTGGCTATGCTCTTTATGGTTTCTTCATAATCAAGTTTTCCTAAAAATGAAACTAATTTATTGCTTATACATTAAAACCATGAACACTGTTTATCAGTTATGCCCAGCTTTAATACTATGCATAACGCATTCTGAACAAATATTTATAAGACTTTTATGTTTCTATTTATTTATTTATTTATGTGATAATTTATTCAATATTTAACTAATTATTTTACTCACGTACGCAATCCTTTTTACCTTGATTTCACCTAACATTGAAATCCGTTTTTCTTTCACATTAAAAATTAAAATTTCGTTTATTAGGATTTTTTATTTTTCAAAGCATCATTATTCATATTTTTGCCTTTTGTTTATTATTCCTTCAATTAAATAAACTTTAAAGTTCGTCTTTTTTTTTTTTTTTTTAAGTTAA